>Ga0209606_1000921_pt1 | contig 40370 bp, 36 predicted proteins | sample AD_UKC057_MetaG_FD_184412 | JGI IMG/M metagenome (GOLD analysis project Ga0209606, IMG submission 184412) | Active sludge microbial communities of municipal wastewater-treating anaerobic digesters from USA - AD_UKC057_MetaG (SPAdes) (version 2) | ecosystem: Engineered > Bioreactor > Anaerobic >... | reverse complement strand
ATCCTTTCCCAATACCTTTTCGCATGATACGCGCCGACGGGAAGAGCGAAGCCTTTCCATCGGCGCTAGCTTGAAAGATTTTGAAAGGGTTTTTAAGGGAAAACTTTTTCAAAAGTTTTCCCTTAACAACATTAAAAGCGCCTCCGGCGGCCAAAGAGAAACTTTTGAAAAAGTTTCTCTTTGGATTCTCTTCAAAACGTTTCAATGCGCGACGGGAAGGGACGCTACCGCGTCCCTTCCCGTCGCTCCTGTGAAATCATTTATAAATAAGATTCCTCTGATAATCCTTTCCCAATACCTTTTCGCATGATACGCGCCGACGGGAAGAGCGAAGCCTTTCCATCGGCGCTAGCTTGAAAGATTTTGAAAGGGTTTTTAAGGGAAAACTTTTTCAAAAGTTTTCCCTTAACTCCCCTCTCTTATTCCTTCCATTCTCATTTCAGCAATGCAAGGCTCGCCGCCATGACAGCCATTCCGGCGATAATGCCGAATATCGGCGCGTGTTCAGAATCGTAAGATTTCGCCACCGGAACAATTTCATCGACGGATATAGCGGTCATGATCCCGGCAACGGCGGCGAGCATGATGCCGAGCGCGGCGGTCGTTAGCAAAGGCATCAGCGCCACAGCCGCAACGAGCGCTCCAAGCGGCTCGAACAACCCGGAATAGAACGACCACAGAAACGCCTTGCGGCGGCTGCCCGTCGCCTCGTACACCGGCACGGTTATCGCAAGCCCTTCCGGGATATTGTGTATGGCTACCGCCACCGCTATCGCCGCTCCCAGATGATAGTCTTCCAGCGCCCCGGCGAACGTCGCCATCCCCTCCGGAAAATTGTGTATCCCGATGCCTACCGCCATCAACAGCCCCGTCCGCTCCAAATTCAACTTGTTCTTCATGCTGTCCGGGTGGTCGTGCTGACCGATGTAGTCGTGCGGAATCAGCAAGTCTATGAGGAAATACACGATCATGCCCGCGAAAAACGCTATGTAGGCATTCGCGCCGCCCGCTTTCTGCGCGCCCAGCGGCACAAGCTCCATAAACGACACCCACAGCATTACCCCCGCCGACAATCCGAGCGTGAACGCCATGAATTTCGGCCCCGGCTTTTTCACCGCCAGCCCCAGAACCGCGCCTATCGCGGTGGCCATGCCCGCAAACGCCGTGAGCGTCAGCGCGGATATAACTCTCTCGTCGAACATGCCTCTATTTTACCAGAACTAATCCGCGCTGCGAACCGTCAGCATAAAACCAAAGCTTTCGAGCAAGCGGCTCAATGCGGCCGATCCCCTTTCGCTTAAGCGCCGCGCAATCATAAAACACGCAGCCCCTCTTCCAAAATTGACAGTAAAAAACAGCGGCGCTATCATTCACCTGCCGATATTGAATCCGGAGGAAGCAGATTGACAGCCAAGCGACTCGACGCAGAAATAGTTCCGCTGGCGGAAAACAAATCCCGCCGTTGCGCGCAACCCTGCGCCACTCGCGTGCGCGACAACTACTATCTTTTCATCCATCACGACTCGAAATCGTCCGAGCCTCCCGGAATTCTCAAGTCCGACGGCGCGCTAAGGGCTATGGTCGGCTCCTCCCCTATGTCTCCCGACCTCTCGACAGCCAGAAATATTCCAAGACTCACCCGCGCCGGAACCGCCCCATCTGTCATCAGACTGTCAGACACCCGCGCGCTCGCCATAGATAACAGGTGGCTTATCTACAACTGGCTAGGCGAGCCTGACGTCCAGCTCCTCAAAGGCAGCGAGCTTGTCACCGTCCTTGTCGGCGCTTGCTCAGTTATGATCGACTGTTCAGGAGACAAACCTCTTTTTGGCATTCCGAAGTTCATTCGCGCCCTCCACTACCCTGTCGTCTCAAGTTACGACTCCCCCGTCGTTCTTGATGACGGTTCGATTCTATGCCCAGTCGATTACGATTCCTATTGTACACAGATGGGCGATAGACCATGGGAAACCGTAATATTAAAAAGCGACAAAGACTGTTCGGACTGGAAACTTTACGCCGAGATTTTTATGCAGAAAGACAACCCCGACATGCCCCCGATGTGCCGGCCCTCTGTCAAGCGCGCCGCTGACGGCAACCTGATTTGCGCGATGCTTGGTGCGAATGAAAAACAACAGATTTATGTTTCGGTTTCAAATAATGAAGGAAAAACTTGGAGCCTGCCCACACCATCCGGCTTCAGCGGAACCACTCATTCATTGATCCCGCTCGCCGACGGTCGTCTTCTGATAGCCTACACCGACTATCAAGCTCCTTTTGGAATTCACATTCGCGTCAGCGAAGACTCCGGGAGAACGTGGCCGGACTTTGAATGCCGCCTCCTTGATGACTCTTCTGTTTCAGGCGACTGCGGCTGGACTCGCGGATTTCAGTTGGACGACGGCTCCGTCTTCATTTCATACTACGTAACCGGCAAGAAAAAAACTACCTCCATCTTAGGCGCTGTTTTTCAAGTCTGACCTATCTTCATCTCGTCTCAATTCCGCTAATTTTGTCGCCGGGCCTCTGAAATCTATTTGCTTGCTTCAATCCGCCTTCTTTCGCATCATCGCGAGAAAGAACTAAATTTTACCATTGCGCAAATATCTTGCTTTTTTGCCTTTGTTGCTATTTAAGAGTTTCTCCTCTTTCTGTCCACTTGTCCAACACATTTGCCAATAGCTAATTATTGGCTTAATTACTATCATATTACGATTCTTCAACATCGGCCTGCTCTACTAGGCATTTCGTTATAACTCTTTACTCATCACTAGACACGCCCACTTTGCTTGATTCGATGCTTTGTCCATTTATGGAATGCCACACTGGTCCGCGCCGCTCTTCGTTATTTTGTCATATAGCAATGCTTTTTCCTGAAACCTTGCGGAGAGCCTTTTTCTTCTATCCGTAATCTCCTTATTCAGACATGCAACAAAGCATAACGCAGATGTTTTTTTCTTTTTAATAAAAGCATATTTAAATATATCATGCTTCATGATTTTTGCGCGTGTTCACAGCGCTTCATGCGGATATCAGACATGCGAACACTGTTTTCAGCATTATGTCCATTTCAATTATTCCTTTATAAATGCTTTTTTTTAGATTTATAGAAAGATTTTATCGCATGTGTTTTAGTTGTTGCGACATCTTGTCCGCTCAATATCGGTTTTCTTCTTTTTCACATCTCGCGTTATTGCGAAAATTGCTTGCCAGACATTCTAAGCATATTTTTACTTGATTTATATCTAGTTGGACACCATATCATGCCGTTGTCTTTTTGTAAGTGAAAGGCGCTGCACGGATTATTCAATCAACAAAAACAAACACTTATCAAAGTAAAATCTCGTTTGCGGCAATATGCCGCGATTGATTCTCGGCCTGAATAAATTCCACGATAAGCACAAAGGACAAGTGCGGCGACTTAAGAGGTTGCTCCGGTCGCTCGCTTTCAAAGCCCCCTGCATATCGTCAAGTCAATCAGCGCATCATACCAACAAACCTAGTCGTGACACGGAACATAGGCAACGTGATATTTGACTCGGAAGTTAACAGCCTATTGTTTTGGATAAAGAAAACAATATCTTTGTGCATCGCCGCCTCTACTGCCTTTCGGCTTGTTTTTCTTTTTTAATTATTGTCGCGCAAGAAAAAAGGCGGAAGCATTTATTGCCACCGCCTTGTATCTTTTGAAATTGACTAATATTCGATGATCGAAATGAAGCTAATTTGCGGCTAAAATCCTCATTGCCGATATCTGGCCTTGCCGCGAGAAGTCAATCGACTCGGCCAGCAGTCGCATGGCTTCTTGGGGCGCATGGAAGCCCATCGAGTTTTCGGAAGAAACATAATCGAGCCTCCATTGAGCCTTTCGCTGCAGGGCTAGCGAGGGCGCGAGGGCATCTTCTGAAGCGCCGGCATTTTTAGCCGCGACGACAGCGTCGAGCATGTCGGTGTAAGCCTTGGCGGCTTCCGTCATTAGAACATAAGTTTTGTCCTGAATATTATCTACGCGAGCTTTAATTTCGGTTTCCGAAATATTGTGACAAGGCTGGCAGGCGCGGTTTATGTTGAGTAGAGGACTGCGCACCCAATGGTCCGCCGTCTTGCCCGCTCCGACCCTCATGTAGGGCATGTGGCAATCCACGCAAGCCACCCCGGCGCGCGCATGTATTCCTTGATTCCACATTTCGAATTCCGGATGTTGAGCCTTAATGACGCCCGCGCCTGTTTCCGCGTGAGTCCAGTCGTTGAATTGAACTTCGTCATAATATTTCTCTATGTCGTCGGCTTTGAGGCCGTTGTGCCATGGGAAGGTGAGAGTTTTGCCTTCGCCCTTGAAGTAGTATTCGACATGGCACTGACCGCAAACATAGCCGCGCATTTCGGCGCGGGTGGCGTCCCGGTTGACATCGTAGTCGGCGACGCCCTGACTGGCCTTGTATTGTTTTATGCCATTAATGAAGCCGGGGCGGGTGACGCGCACTTTCATAGTCATCGGCTCATGGCAGTCTACGCAGCTCACGGGGTGTTCGACGAGTTTTTTGCCGTCGGCGTTAGTGATGGCGGCCGCTTCCTCGTAAGGCATGGCGTTGACGATGTCGAAGCCCTTCATAACGTCGCCGTCGCCTTTAAATCGGTAGGCGGCAATTATGGAAGAGTGGCAGTGGAGGCAGGCTCCGGGCTGTTTCCTCTCCTTGACGCGGCGGGTTTCCTGTTGGTCTTCAAGCATATAGGCGTGGCCGCGCCGTTCGCGATAGTCTAGGGAGAACGCGTATCCGGCATAGAGGCGGAGCAGCCACGGGTCGCGCTCGGATTTCTGCGGCGGAAGAGCCTCGCTGCCGCCGAACCGGGTGTGCGTGGCGTCCACCGTTTTTAGATAGTTGTCGTATTGAAGAGGGAAAGTGCGGCCCCACACTTCGGGGTCGGTTGTGTTTTCGTCGACGTCGGCCAGCCAAGTGAACGGAGTGTAAGACTCCGCTTTGCGCGTCTGGATGTTGATGAGGAGCGCGGCGACGGCGGCGGTCAGGGCGGCGGCGGCGATGAACACCGCGACTATAAGCAACAGGGACGCCGCTCCCTTCTGGGCTGAACTGTTGTTCCCGTCTGATTTCATGCTTTTTCCTCCATGCTGTATGTTGGCGCGCGTCGCCGGGAGACCCCGCAGGGCGCGCTTAATGCCGATCATTTCGGGCCGTGTCCGACGCTCTTGTGGCAGTGGACGCATTTTGCGCCTTCCCCGTTGCCCATCTTTTCCATCGCGACGATGTTTTCCACCATGTCCTTGTGGCATCTTTCGCAGTTTTCCTGAAGTATCTCTGCGTTGTGGGGTTTGATTCTAATCGGCCAATCGAAGTTCTGGAGTGTGAACGCTGCGGAATGGTGGTAGCCGTTCATACTTTTGGCGAAATATTTTCCGGCGATATCGTGAGGCAGATGACAATCGACGCAGAGGGCTTTTTCCCTGTGCGGGCTGTTGTTCCACGAGTCGAACTGCGTGTTCATGATATGGCAGTTGCGGCAGGCTTCGGGTTCGGACGACATGTAAGAGAGTCCGTGAGCGTAGTGGAAAGTGAAAGCGCCGATGCCGGCGGCGGCGCCGAAGATGGCGGCGGCAACGGCGAGCCAGCCGAAGTTCGAAGAGACGAAGGTTCGAATCCGGTTGAGCAAAGGGACACTCCCCCGCGCCGACGGAGCGGCGCTTGTCTTATATGTTTGATTCAGGTATTATTATACTACAATTTGCCCGTCTGTCCATACCCGCGCGAGAAAAAATTCTTGCCGTCCCTCGCGTTATTCCGACGGCTCGATGTGGATAATGACGTCCACGACGTCCTGAACGTCGAACACGACGCGCCCGCGCGCGGCGGTCGCTATGTCGTGTCCGGCCCGGACGGAGATGTCCGGATCGACGAGGATGTGAAGGTTGACTTCGAAGCCGGAGCCGATGTGGCGGGCGCGGATTTTGTGCGCGGCTCGGACGCCGTCGACAGACAGCGCGGCGCGCTCGACGCGCCGGACGAGGTCTGCGGGAGCCCCGGCGTCCATAAGCTGATTGACGGCGGGCCACGATATGCGCCACGCCGCGTGCAAAATGAAAGCGGCAACGACGACCGCTCCGACATGGTCGAGGAACTGAGCGCCGGGCAGCAGGCGCGCGCCCGCCACCGCCGCCGCCGCTGGGATCGAGCTTAATGCGTCCGACCTGTGATGCCACGCGTTGGCGGCCATCGCCGGAGAGTTGACCTTCGCGGCCGCCGCCGCAGTCCATCTGTATAGAATCTCCTTTATTACTATCGAGCCGAGGGCCGCCCAGAGCGCGATCATGGCGGGCGGCGAAGAATGGCGCTCCTCAAAGGTGGTCAAGGCGTTGTAGATCAGGCCGACCGCGACCGCCGCCAGCGCCGTCCCTATAAAAACCGTCACGGCCGTCTCGATGCGTCCATGACCGTGCGGATGGTCTTCGTCCGGCGGCTTATGCCAGAACATAGATCCGACTATCACCGCGATATCCGTTACGGTGTCTGAAAGGCTGTGTATGGCGTCCGCGACCATTGCTTGGCTGCCGCCGAAAATCCCGGCGACGAACTTGGCCGCAGAGAGCGCGATATTGATAACGAGGCCGACGGAAGTGACACGCCTTGCCGCTCGCGCCGCCGCCGCGGGGCCTCCCGGAAAATGCCTTCTGATATTAGCCATGCTTTTTGTTTTTCCTCCGATTTGGCGATTTCAGCAATGGCACGGCAATAGCAGTTTCTCGCGCAAACAGGCCACAACTAGGCGGCGGACTCCGAGCGAGGCGTCTCCTGCGGCAGACGCAAAATGCGCCCTCGCCTGCTCTTCCACATCCCCCAGCCGCTTGCCTGCGCCGAACATCAGAAACACTTCCACAATCTGCTCATCCGTGGCTCCCGGCCACGGCGGCGGGACGGACGCCATCGAATCAGCGCATAGCTCCCTGTCCCTGTAAAGCAAAAATACTCTTTCCCGCCCCGGCTCCGCGATGACCGCTTTGAGCCTGACCGACGGGTTGAGCGAAAACGACATCCCGGCGCTCAGCCGCATCATGTCCCTCTCGCCGTATATCGTCTTCTTCCTGCCGTCCGGGCCGCCGAAACCGCAACTGAAACCCGCGCAAACTTCCGGCCTCCGCTCGTATATGCCGCACCTGTCGTCTTCTCCCAGATACACGCACACGAGCGACCTCGTCCGGCACTGGATTATCTTGTGGTAACATTCAATGTCTTTATCGCACAACTCTTTCTTCTTCAGACAGAACGTTTCCGTCTCGTATTGCCCGGAAGCGATTTCATCGGGCGTCAGCATGGTTCCGCCCATGCGGCAGCACATCGCACTGCAATGCGCGATAAGCTCCAAACACTGCGGCATCGCGCCGCTCTCTCCCGGTTCCATATCGAAAACGCTCCCTGTGTTTCATTATACTGCCACCGCCGCCGCCGCAAGGAGAGTTAAGGGAAAACTTTTAAGGGGAAATAAGGGAAAACTTTTAAAAAAGTTTTCCCTTAAACCCTTTCAAAACGTTTCATGCTAGCGCCAAAGTCGGAGCTTCGCTTCCGCCTTTGGCGCGTGTCATGCGAAAAGAGAGGGAAAAGAAAAAAATAAAGCGACGTGGCCGCCTTCGGCGATTGGGGAAAACCCTTTGAAAAGGGTTGTTCCCCAAACCCCTTTCCTAAATTCTTCAATTTTGTTTTGGCGGTTGCGATTGCGAAAACGCAGGGGCGACCCGCCGGGTCGCCCGGATAGGATGACTCGTTGGAATATGTTTCCAAATGATTTCACAGGAGCGACGGGACGCGACGCTGGCGCGTCTCGTCCCGTCGCGCATTGAAACGTTTTGAAGAGATTCCAAAGAGAAACTTTTTCAAAAGTTTCTCTTTGGCCGCCGGAGGCGCTTGCGAATATTGCCGCTACATTGTCATGGTTTTAATAAGTATTTCAAAAATGGAAAATTAGCGCTACTATGTTATTGAATCAAACAAATCGAATATGACGAATCTTATATGTCGTTCATGGCGGCTTTTGCGACAGAGACTTATTGAGAGATTCAAGGAGCACAACGATGACAGGAACTCTTGATTTCGTTTATGCAATGAATCTCGCTACGGCTGTGGCGATAATAAGCGCGCTTCGTTTCATTGAGATGTTTCGCATAATATTTGATAAAATGTCGCAACCGCCCGATTCAGGCCCGGAATCATCGGCTCTTATCATTGCCAACAAGGCAAACACGAGACAATACAATAAACGAGGCGCATCAAGCGCCGAGCGCTCTCTTGCCGTAAAGCTGTGCGTTTCCGGGCTAATCTTTTTGGTTGCGGCAATCGCAATGCTGAGTCCTTTTCAGGCCTGCGCCACTGAAACAATCGCGCCTGTGGTTCGAAGCGCCGCGGAGATTGATTATCCTCCCTTTTCCATTGTCCACGAAGATGGGAGGGCCGACGGTTTTTCCGTCGAATTGATGAGAGAGACTCTCGGTAAGATGGGCCGCAAGGCAACCTTCCGAACCGGGCCATGGGCGGAGGTAAGAGGATGGCTGGAAAAAGGCGAGATTGACGCTCTGCCGCTTGTGGGACGGACGCCGGAACGGGAACATCTCTTCGACTTCACATTCCCTTACATGACAATGTATGGCGCGATTGTCGTGCGGAAGGAAGCGAATGCTCGAAGTCTGGCGGATTTACGAGGACAGCAGGTATGTGTCATGAAAGGCGACAACGCGGAGGAATTTCTTCGGCGAGAGAAAAGGGATTTCATAATCTCCACGACGCCCTCTTTTACAGACGCTTTCCATGCGCTGTCGAAAGGAAGCTGCGACGCTGTGGTTGTTCAACGACTCGTCGCGTTGCGTCTTTTGGAAGAAACCGGGATAAGGAATCTGAAAATAGTCGATGCCCCGGTTTATGGGTTTTCGCAAGATTTCTGCTTTGCGGTCAAGAAGGGCGACAGCAAGTTGTTGTCGGTTTTGAATGAAGGACTGGCTTTAGCCGTAGCCGACGGGACGCACCGACGGCTGCACGCCAAGTGGTTTGCGCATCTTGAGTTGCCGTCTGACCGCACTATTGTCATTGGCGGCGACCACAACTATCCGCCCTTTGAGTTTTTGGATGAAAAGGGCCGCCCTGCGGGATTCACCGTAGAGTTAACGCGGGCTGTCGCGCGCGAGATGAATATAGACGCGCGGATTCAACTGGGGCCGTGGGCCGACATGGTAGACGCGTTGCGCGACGGAAAAATCGACGCGCTTGAAGGAATGTTCTACAGCCCGGAACGCGATCGCGTTCTGGATTTCTCGCCGAGATATTTAGTGATTCATTGCGTCGGCGTAGTGAGGAAAGGCGAAGGGCCGCCCCCCTCTAAAATCGAAGAATTGCGGGGTCGAGACCTAGTCGTGCAAGCCGGGGACGCCATACTGGACGCGCTAGCGGAACACGGAATCGAGGCTAGGGTAACCACCGTCGAGACGCAGGAAGATGTCGCGCGCGCGGTGGCCGAAGGCCGGAACGACATCGGACTTATGACCCGGTTCGGCGCGCTGCACGCTGTCAGAAAATACGGATGGAAAAATATCGAGATCGGCCGTCAGGCATTCTATTCAGGCGAGTACGCCTACGCCGTGCCGCAGGGAAACGAAGCGCTGCTTGCACAATTCACGGAGGGGCTGCGGATACTTAAAGACTCCGGAGAGTATCAGCGGATTTATGAAAAGTGGCTTGGCGTATATGAGCCGAGCATATCCTCGCGGGAGGCAATAAGGCGCGTCGCCCTCGTTGCCGCTCCGCTGCTTATGATCGTGATATTAGCCCTGCTATGGTCTTGGTCTTTGCGACGGCAGATAGCGGTCCGCACGAGGGAACTCAGAGAGAGTCTGGAGCGTTTTAGGGCTGTGTTCGAGGCGGCGAACGTGGGAAAATCCATAACATTGCCGACGGGCGAGATTAATATCAATAAGGCTTTTGCCGATATGCTCGGCTACTCGGTTGATGACCTTAAGGGTAAATCTTGGCAGGAACTCACCCCGCCCGAAGACGTGCCGGAGACGGAGCGGCGCATCGCCCCTTTGCTCGATGGCAAGGAAGACCACACGCGTTTCGATAAGAGATACGTCCGCAAGGACGGCAGCGCTGTATGGACGGACGTCAGTTCGACAATCCGGCGCGACAGCAATAACAACCCTCTTCACTTCATCACCACGGTGGTTGATATAACAGAGCGCAAGCGGGCCGAGAAGTTTCTGCGCGAAAGCGAGGAAAGATACCGTTCGACACTAGACGGAATGCTGGAAGGATGCCAGATAATCACGCCGGAATGGAAATACGCCTACGTAAACGAAGCGGCCGCCCGCCACGGCCGCAAAAGAACTGATGAACTGATCGGCCATACTATGATGGAGGCGTATCCGGGCATCGAAGACACCGAACTTTTTTCTGCGCTTCGGGAATGCATGATGGAACGCGTTCCCCGGCGTTTCGAGAATGAGTTTAAATATGCCGACGGCGGGCGGGGCTATTTTCAACTCAGCGTCGAACCTGTGCCTGAAGGCTTGTTCATTCTCTCACAGGACATCACTAAACAGCGCATCATGGAAGCCCAACTGATACAATCCCAGAAGATGGAGTCTGTCGGGCGGCTGGCCGGGGGCGTGGCGCACGATTTCAACAACATGTTGTCAGTAATAATCGGCAACGCGGAAATTGCTATGGCGAGCATGGATGCCGCAGATCCCATCTATAAAGACATTGAGGAAATTCACAAGGCGGGGGAACGGTCAGCCGAACTTACTCGCCAACTGCTGGCTTTCGCCCGCAAACAGACTGTTTCTCCCGTAGCGATGGACTTGAACAAAAGCGTGTCGAACATGTTGAAAATGCTGCAACGGCTCATCGGCGAGGATATTGACCTTGTATGGAAACCGGGACACAACATCTGGACGATAAAAATTGACCCATCACAGATCGACCGGATCATTGCCAATCTGATAGTGAACGCTAGAGAATCAATCGCCGGCGTGGGCAAGGTTACTATAGAAACGGAAAACACGGCGCTGGATGAAGAGTACTGCGCCGACCATATTGGTTTTATTCCGGGTGAATACGCGATGATCGCGGTAAGCGACGATGGGTGCGGCATGGACACTGAAACGCTTAATAACATATTCGAACCTTTCTACACCACTAAGGGAAAAGGCACCGGGCTTGGGCTGGCTACCGTTTATGGAGCCGTCAGACAGAATAACGGTTTCATCAACGTGTACAGCGAACCGGGCAAAGGCTCCACGTTCAAGGTGTATCTGCCTAGATTCGAAAGCGAAAACGGCGAAGAGACGGCAAAAACCGGGCCGCCTCGCTTACGGCCAACAGGCACAGAGACTGTTCTGATAGTTGAGGACGAGCCGGCGATTCTGTCGCTGGGAAAGAGAATTCTAGAAGGGTTGGGCTATAAGACGCTCGCCGCCAAAACGCCGTCAGAAGCTTTTCAGAAGGCTGAGGAATACGCCGGAGATATTCATCTGCTGCTTACCGATGTGGTAATGCCGGAGATGACTGGACGCGAAGTCGCGGAGAAACTCGGCGCAACACGGCCTAACATGAAATTTCTGTACATGTCCGGCTATACCGCTAACGTAATCGCGCATCATGGCATTTTGGACGCCGGCGTGCGCTTCGTTCAGAAACCATTTTCGGTAGACGAACTTGCGCAAAAAATCCGGGAAGCGCTCGACGGTTGATCCTCTTTTTTTTTGCGCCTGCTTTGAATAAAGCAAAAAACACAGCGCGTCAAATCATGCTGAATTCATCATTAGGATTAGGGCTTAAACATTTTCACAGGAGCGACGGGACGCGACGCTGGCGCGTCTCGTCCCGTCGCGCATTGAATCGTTTTGAAGAGATTCCAAAGAGAAACTTTTCAAAAGTTTCTCTTTGGCTTATCGCTTTTTTCTATGTTTTCATGCGTTTTCTGGAGAGGCGAATTCATCGGGGCGGGATTGGGCGTGGTTGAATTTATAGAGGAGGAAATCGGCGATGCGGCGGGAGGCAAGGCCGTCGCCGTAGGGATTGGAGCCGCGAGTCATTGAAGCATAGAAGACCTCGTCGTCCAAAAGTCGGGAGGCGAAGGAGAAAATCTTTTCGCGGTCAGGACCGATGACGGCGGCGGCTCCGGCGGCGACGGCTTCCGGGCGTTCGGTGACTTTGCGGAGCACCAGCACGGGGGTTTTAAGGGAGGGGGCTTCCTCCTGAACGCCGCCGGAATCGGTAAGAATGAGGCGGGCGCGTTTCATGAGGGAGACGAACGGGAGATAGTCCTGCGGGGGCAGGATGTGGGCGCGCGGGAGTCCGCCGAGAATTTCGCGGGCGACATCCTGAACTGCGGGATTGAGGTGAGCCGGGAAAACGATGTGGGCGTCCGAGCGTTTTTCGGCGATGTCGCGCAGGCCGAGGCAGATTTCCCGCATGGGAGCGCCGAGGTTTTCCCGCCTGTGCGTTTCGACGAGGATGATGCGGGCGTCTTCCGGAACTCCGTCCGGCAACGCGGACGGGGCCGGCATTTCGGCCGCTAGCAGAAGCGCGTCTATCACCGTGTTTCCGGTGATGAATATGTTTTCCGGCGGTTTGTTTTCGGCGAGCAGTGTGTCGCGCGCGCCTGATGTGGGAGCAAGAAGGATATCGGCAAGCGAGTCGATCATGGCGCGGTTCATTTCTTCAGGGAACGGGTTGTAGCGGTCGCCCGTTCTGAGGCCGGCTTCGACGTGGCCGACGGGGATGCGCGCGTAGTAAGAAGCGAGAGCGCCGACGAAGGATGTCGTGGTGTCTCCATGCACGAGAACAATGTCGGGAGATATGGTTTCGAGCGCGCGTTCCATGCCTTCTAGCGCGCGGGTGGTCACTTGGGTGAGCGTCTGGCGGTCGAGCATTATGTTCAGGTCGATGTCGGGTTTGAGGCCGAACAGCGACAGCATCTGGTCCAGCATCGCGCGGTGCTGGCCGGTGACGACAATTTTGTGGTCGATCTGCGGCCGGCGGGCGAGTTCGAGGGCGACGGGGGCCATTTTTATCGCTTCCGGCCTCGTTCCGAACACCGAGCACACTTTCAGTTTCTTCATTGTTTCACGCCTTGGGCTTGTTTTTTTTCACGACTTTGCCGATGCCGATGAGCAAAAGCGCCACGGCGGCGACGGACAGCATGAGATAGAGCGCGAGCAGCCATTCCTTGATTATAGCCAGCGAGACGGCGCTGAGCGCGAACGTTATCAGGTAGCAGAGTATGACCGCGTCCCGGTGATGCCAGCCGCGCGCGAGGAAGCGGTGGTGGAGGTGTTCCTTGTCCGCGCCCGACATCACGGGCTTTCGGCTGTAGAGCCTGCGGACGATGGCAAACCCGGTGTCGAAGATGGGCACTCCGAGCGCGAATATGGGAATGAGCAGCGTGAGGGTGGATGTGATTTTGAACGCGCCGGTGACGGCGAGCGCGGCTGCGGTGAATCCGAGAAAGTACGCGCCTGAGTCGCCCATGAAAGTCTTTGAAGGAAAGAAGTTCCAGCGGAGGAAGCCCGCCGAGGCGCCGACGAGCGCGAGGGCCATGAGCGCGCTTTCTGTCTGGCCTCTGCTTGCCGCCACGAGAAAAAATGTGAGCGAGGCGATGTTGACGATCCCGGCCGCCAGCCCGTCCAGCCCGTCTATGAGGTTCACCGCGTTTGTTACGCCGACCAGCCACGCCACAGTGACGGCGAACGACAGCCAGAGGGGGAGCGGGAAGACGCCGCCGGCGGGGTTGGTGACGAACTGAACGCGAACGCCGAGCGAGAATACGAGGCAGGCTACCGCGATCTGAGCGATAAGCTTCGGGAGCGCTCGAAGAGAGCGAATATCGTCCGCCAGCCCTATGCAGAGAGCGAGAAACGAGCCGAGGATGACCGGGCCTCTGAGGGGAGCGTCGCCTCCCGCGACAAGCAGCGCCGCGGCGAAGGCGAAGAACATGGCCGGGCCGCCCATGCGCGCGGTGGGTTTCACGTTGACCCTGCGCGGGCCGGGCATGTCCACCGCGCCCCACTTGAACGCCAGCCGCACGAACGTCGGCGTCATCAGCAACGACACCGCCAGAGCTACCGCAAAAGTGACAAGATAGTTTGATGTCATGTTTTATACGCGCGCGCGCCGCGCTTTCAAACGCCGCGCTTTCACTTTTTCTTCTTCACGGGAGCGCCCGACAGCTTCAGGTCCAGCGGGACTCCGACAAGGTCGAACACTCCGCGGATCCTGTTTTCCACCAGCTTGACGTAAGCCTGCGGGAAAAGCTCCGGATCATTTACTTTGATTATTATGCGGGGCGGGTTGGCGCTGTCGTGCACCACGCCCCTTATCTCGCCCATCTTCCTGCCTCGCGAGCCGGGGGAATACATCGAGCGGACGTCATAAACGACGTTGGTCAGCAGCTCAAGCGGCAGCATGAATCTCATGCGGGCGCTCACCTCTGAGAGCCGGTCGAGCAGCGCCTCCATCCCCGCGCGCTCCCGCGCCGACACGAACAGTACGGGCGTATGCATCAGGAACGGGGCTTCGGTCTTGATGTGGTGCAGGAAGTTGTCGTAGTCGGGGTTGTCGACGAGGTCCATCTTGTTGCACACGATGACGAGGCCGCGCTTCAAATCGATGGCCTCGTTTATTATTCTTTTGTCGCCTTCCAGCAACCCGTCCCGCGAGTCCAGAACCAGAGCCACGACGTCGGATTCGGCCATCGCGCGCCGGGTGCGCGTCGAGCTGTAGAATTCCAGCCTGTCCATCTTCGACTTGCGGCGCTTAAGCCCGGCGGTGTCCACTATCACGAACCTGCGCCCGTCGTGAACGAATTCGGCGTCCACTTTGTCCCGCGTGGTTCCGGGAACGTCGGATACCACGCACCGCTCCTCGCCGAGGACGGCGTTGACGATGGAGGATTTTCCCACATTCGGCCTGCCGACTACGCAGAACCTCGTCTCAGGCGTCTCGAACGACGCTCCGCGCGCCTTCGGAAGCAGCGCCGCTACGCGCTCCCTGAGCGCCTCTATGTTGTCGCCGTGCAGGGCGGACACGGCTATCGGCTCGCCCATGCCGAGAGCGAAAAACTCCGAGGCTCCCTGCGCGATCTTTCCGCTGTCGGATTTGTTCGCGGCCAGAATCACCGGCTTATTGTGCTTGCGCAGGACATCGGCCACAATCCGGTCCTCCGGCATCACGCCCGCCGCGGCGTCCGCCACGAAAACGAGGACGGCCGAGCTTTCAAAGGACATCAGTATCTGTTTTTCTATATTGCGGTCCAGCTCCGATTTTCCGCCGGGGGTCAGCCCTCCGGTGTCCACAAGGAACGCGGGAACGCCGCCGAATCCGCATCTGGCGAATATCCTGTCGCGGGTCACTCCCGCCATATCGTCCACTATAGACACTCTGCGGCCAAGCAGCCGGTTGAACAGAGTGGACTTGCCCACGTTCGGCCTGCCGACTATGGACACCAAGGGAGGCGTTTCAGTTTTCAATATATTATTCTCCGACAATCTGCACTATCAGATTGCGCATCCTCGCCCGCGTGTCAAAATCCACGAAGACAATCTGTTGCCATGTGCCGAGAGCAAGCGCGCCGTCCGTCAGCGGGACGGTCAGCGACGGGCCGAGCAGAGACGCGCGCAGATGCGAATGCCCGTTGCCGTCTCCCCACCGCGCGTTGTGCGCGTAATCTTTCCCTTGCGGAGCCAGCCGCTCCATAAGCTCGGCGAAATCTTTCACAAGGCCGCTCTCATACTCGATGGTGGTGACCGCTCCGGTAGCCCCCGGCACAAACACCGTCACTATGCCGTCCTTGATGCCCGACTCCTCCGCCGCCCTCGACACCTCGGCGGTGATGTCCGTCATCTGGCCGTTGCCTTCGGTGTTCAACTCCAGTTCGGACTGTCTGACCATTTCAAGTTCCTCCCGTCGCGCTCTCCCGGCTATTCATTTTACATTACCCGGCCTATAATGGAAACAGCGGCGGCGGCAACCTCGCCCGGCGCGGCTTGACGCCGACCGCGCGGGAATATTTCCTCCGGAGCCGGACGTTGAGCTTCTTCGACAATATCCAGAGCGCGGCAGCAAGAGACGAAGAGGTCGAACTTTTCGACATCCTCGGTTCGGGCTATTACGCCTATCTGGAGACCGGCGAACGACTCGACATCCAACGCGCTTTCAACTTTCAGCCCCGCATCGACGACTTCAACGACTATTACTCGGTTATGTTCGCGGAAACGCCCTCCGCGTTTTTCGTGTTCCGCCAGCGCGTCACGGAAGGAAAAGCCGCCCCGTGGAGAACTTTTCTTGAGATAAAGGCGCGCAGACCGAGCGTGTTCTACGCGCAGGCATGCTCGCTCGCCTGCCGTCTACGCGAACTTTACGGCAGACCCCGCGACGCCGCCCCTCCGGGTTGAAGACTTTTGAAATGGGTATATAATTAGTTCAGTGGCGGGCGACCGCAATCTCTACTACGGAAGGACTCTCAACTTTGTCCAGCGACGAAATGGTCCCGGTCGAGGTATACTGCGTCCGGTTCGACATATTCAACAAAGTCCCCGTCGTGCTGCTAAAAGACAGCGCCGGCGACAGGTTTCTGCCCATCTGGATAGGCATGTTCGAGGCCACCCAGATCGAGATAGCCCTCGAAGGCGTCTCCGTCCCCCGACCCATGAGCCACGACCTCATGAAGTCTCTCCTCGAAAGCTTCGACCTCAAACTCAAGGAAATCAGGATACACGACATAATAGAGGGCACGTTCCACGCAAAAATGCTCGTCAGCAAGGACAACGGCGACCCGGTGCTGGTGGACGCAAGGCCCAGCGACGCCATCGCCCTCTCTCTCCGCACCGACACGCCGATATATGTCTCAAAACGAATCATAGACGAGGCGGCCATCGTCGGCGGCCCCCCGGACGACGAGGAAATTCAGAAATTTAAAGAATTCGTCCAGAACATCAAACCCGCAGACTTCAAAGAATCATAACCCGGTTTTTTCACAAGAAAAATCCGTGAAATCGAATAAAAAGCGATCTGCTCAGTTGTTATTTGATTTTTCGTTTTTTCGACGCGGACAGGCCTCGCAGCCAGTCCAGCCATTCGCAGACGCCTTCGCCTGTTTTCGCGGACAGCTTCATCGCGCGCAGGCCGGGGTTTGCCGCCCTGATGTTTCTTTCAAGCAATTCCATGTCGAAATCCAGCGCGGGCAGCAGGTCGATCTTCGAGACCACGCACAGGTCGCACGACCTGAACATGATGGGATATTTGGCGGGTTTGTCCTCGCCCTCCGTCACGCTTATCAGCACGACGTTGGCGTCTACGCCGAGGTTGAATTCCGCCGGGCAGACGAGGTTGCCCACGTTCTCGACGAACAGCAGATCGACGAGCGAGAGGTCAAGCTGCTCTGCGGCGCTCCGCACCCAAGCGGCCTCCAGATGGCAGTCGCCCCCGAAAGGGCCGGTGTTTATCTGCGCCGTCTGAATTCCGAACCGGGCTAGGCGCTCGGCGTCCAGAGTCGTGAGAATGTCGCCCTCGACCACCGCCGCGCCAAGTTCCCCGCCAAGCGCCTCCAACGTCTTCTCAAGAAGAGCCGTTTTGCCGGACCCCGGAGAACTCATCATGTTCACCGCCGCCACATTCATGTCGGAGAAAAATTTCCTGTTGATTTCAGCGTCGGCTTCCTGCGCCGCCATAAGTTTTTTCAAAACTTTGATTTCCATTCGAGCCTCTCATGCCGCTTTCAGCGTTTTGCCGTCTATCTAGAATCCTAACGATTAATTCATGCTCGTGGCAATGATGAAAAATTTTTTGACGGAGCCGGCGTTGCGCGTCTGGACCGGGGGTTATTTTGAGCGAGAGAGGAAAACGAAGTCTTTGTTCGCGGCGGCGGCGTGGCAGGAGGCGCATTTTTCCACTTTGCCGAGCGTCGTCTCGGAGAATCCGGGGTCGGTCTGAATGTACGCCCAGTCGCCGCCTTCAGGGTGGTATCCGGCGTTCATCTTCACCATAGCTGTGAGCGCCATTAACGCGCCTTTTTCACCGCCGGAAAGAAATTCAAAGTTCTCTTTGACTATTATCGACCCTGCGGGAAACGGGACCTCGCCCGACCTGAAAGAGGCGATTCCCCGGTCGTTCACATACACGTCCTTGATGGCGCTCATGTGAGCGTCCGTGTTGACGTTTGCGACGGCGCGCTGCCAGTCGCGGTATCCTTTTATCAACTCGACGCTGATTTCGGTTGGAGCTTGGGGAGCGGACTGTTCGGCATTGCCTGCGGTTTTTCTTCCGCTGCACCCTGCGGCCAAACAAGAGATCAAGACAAATGCGATGATAGCGGCCGATGCTTTCAGGCTCATAAACCCGCCCTCCATGTTTCGCGGACGACGTCCGCTAAACGGTGTCTTCTATGCTGCGACGCGGAGACCGGCCAACCTCTCGCGTCCCGATTAATATTTTCTGATCACACTTACAATGTTACGCGTCTTTCGCCTGAAGGTCAACTGCCTAGCCGCAAATAATCTTTTCGCAACATCGGTTTTGTCGCATGCGTCTGATATGGACAAATTGCTCTTTTTGGCGGCGTATTTCGTATTGATATGCATAGCCGCAGCCGGAGCGCCGTTTTTTCGGCTCTATTGCGCTCGCGAGACAAACAGGATGAAAAAAGGTATAATCTATTGAAAATCAAAGAATGGCGGAGCCTGCCGGGGGACGGATGGCGAGTGAAGAACTGATAGTGGGGCTTGACCTTGGGGGCACGAAGCTTGCGGCGGCTCTTTTTGCGCGCCGGGACGGCGGCGCCATCGAGTTCCTGCGCGCTCTGGAAGATATACACTACGACGGCATATTCGGAAACGGCAGTCGGAAACTTAGCGCGGAGGCGAAATCGGAGCTTATCGCGGACGCTATGGGGCGGGCGGTCGCGGAACTGACCGACGGCAGGGGCCGTCCGGCGGCGGTCGGCGTCGCCAGCGCGGGCTTCGTCGAGCGCGGCTTCATCGTCGAGGCGTGGAACACCGGAATGAAGAATTTCCCGCTTCGCTCCGAAGTGGAAAAACGGGCGGGAGCGCCGGCTTTCCTTTTTAAAGATTCTTGGGCTCCGGCTTTCGCGGTGAACCCGGACCAGCCCGCTATCATATTCAGCATCGGCACGGGCTTCGGCGGCGTGTCGTGCGAACCCGGTCCCTCCATCAAAATCCTCAGCTACTCCGCCCGGAAACGCATCCTCTGGATCCCGATGCTTTACTGCAACGACGATCCGGGATACGCGATATCTTTTTCCGTCGAGCAGTCGGCGGAGATGATAAAGCGGGGAGTTGAGAAGGCGGCGGCGGCGGGCGCGCGGATTTCGCCTGAGCCGGGGGGGCGGGATTTCGAAAAATGGGCGGCGGCCCTCAGGGACACCGCAAAAGCCCGCAAACGGCTTTCCCCTTCGTGGCTCGAACTCTCTGTCGCCAAAGGGCTTGCTCGCGAGGCCGCGGGCCGCATCAGGCCGGGCGAGGTGTTTGCGGATGTTCCCGGCGCCGCAATCATGCCCGGCATCGCCTTCTACTGGTTGACCGGAGAAGAGCTTCCTCCTGAAAAAATCGACGCTATGCTCAAGGCCGGAGACCCGGCGGCGCGGACAGCGTTCTTCATTCAAGCGGAATTCATCGGTCATATCCTTTTCCGGATGCAGAAGGAACGCATGGAGTTCAGGCTGCCGCGCGCGCGACTCGTGTACGGAACCGGCTCCGGCTATAACGCGGCGACGCACGACGCGCTCTGCCGCCCCATCATCGAATCAATGTCCCGTCAGTGCGAGGAAAACGATGTGCCCTGCTCCGGCGTCGAAGATGTCCGGCTTCTGTGCAAACCGGACGGGGCCGCCACCACTCTCTCATGCTACGGCGCTGCCAGAGGGGCCGCCCTAGGCGTCGCTATGGACTAGAGTAAATAAAGATAAGTCAAAGAAAAGAATAAGAAAAAGAATAAAGAAGCAACAAACGCCCGCCGCCTGCGGCGGTTGGGGGAAATCCTTTGAAAAGGGTTGTTCCCCAAACCCCTTTCCCAAACTTTTTAATCCTGTTAACATGTGGCTAATACGCAATTAGCGCGTTTATTTAATTTTAAGGTAAATGCGGGTTTTACGTTTTTTTTGGCCGATTAAGACGGTGGCGGTTGATTTGCGCATGACTGTGCCGAGGTTCTCGAACTTGTCTAGCGCGGCAGTTTCGCCGTCTGTTAATCCGAGCAGAACGACTCCGTGAACGCAAGCTCCCGGTTTTTCGGCCATTGAGAAGAAGTCGGGCGTGCGTCTGCGGGAAAAACCTACCGCGGTGGCCGGGGCAAAACACGGCGTCCGCCCGATAATGCCTTTGACGAACTTGTGGCTCATAAGCTCTCCCCACACGAAAACGGCGTCGGGATCGTCCAGTATTTCGGGGGCGGCTTTTTTTCCGGCAGCGTGAAAAACAGTCGCCAGTTCGTGTTTGAAAAATGTGGCGTCAAGCATGTTGTTCCTCCCGTTTATCGTTTCAACAGATCGTTGGAAAGCTGTTTTTTCAGTTCGGCGCGTCCGCCTCGGATGTATGAAAAATAGGTTTCTGCCATAGCGGAAGCGGCGTCAGTCGTCGGGCGATAGCCGAGAACCCGTTTGGCTTTGTCGATGGAATAGTCGCAATCGGACAGAGAGAACAGGAAGTGTTCGCGGGCCACCGGGGAGAGGCGTAGCGATTGAAGCGCCTCCTCGACAGGCGCGGCGACGGCGGACGGAATGGAGAACACTCGGGACTTCGACCCCGCCTTTTCAATCACGTCCTCTAAAAACCTTCTATGGGTGAACACATCGTCCGCACAGATGTTGAAAGCTTCGCGGCAAACGCCGGGGGTTCGAGCGCACAAGAGAAGCGCGGCGACGGCGTCCCGCGCGGCTACCATCCGGCCTTTCCTCGCTCCGTCGTCCAGCACGAATACGGGCAGATTCATCGAAATCGCCTCGAAGAACCATAGTATCAGCTTGAAATGATAGAAGCCCGCGCCGAGAATCATCGGGAATCTGGGGAACACCGTTTCGATGCCGGTTCTGAGAGCAAAATCGGACAGCATTTGCTCTCCCTGAAGCTTGTGGGCCGGGTATCCGGGAGGCGGGTTCTTGGGGCTGTCCTCGCTGCAGGGGACTTCGGGTTTGACGCCGTAAAGCTCGATAGTGGAGGCGAACACGATGCGGCGGACGCCGGATTTTTCGGCGCAGTCCATGAGATTTTGCAGGCCGCCGATGTTGACGCCGCGCGCCAGCGCGGGGGAGCCGCCGCCGACATGCATCAGCGCGGCGAGATGATACACGGTTTCGACGCCTTCGAGCGCCTCGCTGACATCTTTCTCGTTCCTGATATCGCCCTTGACGAACTCCGCTCCCTTTGGGGCGCGGTCCGGCGTCCGGAAGTCGAAGAGCCTCGCGGGGACTCCGTCGCTTATCAGCGCCCGCGCCAGATGTCCGCCCAGCAATCCCGCTCCGCCTGTTATCAACTCCACGGCCGCCCCCTCCAAATGTCGTTTAGCGACAGTTTATCACGGATGGGCGCGCGGGGGCAAACCTCGCGAGGGTGTTTCTGCATTGCGCCCGCTGCTGTATAATTACCGGGAGGAGCGGGTTTCGCTCCCTGCGGAAACCGGCGAGCGCGGCGCGCTAGGCCGGAGACTCGGAGACAGCAACCATGATTAGAGACCTGAAACGTCTGGGAACGGAGAAGTTCGACCTGCTGGTTATAGGAGGAGGGATAACGGGGGCGTGCGTCGCGTGGGACGCGTCGATGCGCGGGCTGTCCGTCGCCATGATAGACAAGAGCGACTTCGGGGCGGCCACATCGTCCGCCACATCGAAGCTGATACACGGCGGCCTTCGCTACCTGAAGAACTTCGAGCTGGGCATTGTGCGCGAAAGCCTCAAAGAGCGGCGCATAATGGAGTTCATCGCCCCGCACCTCGTGTCTCCGTTGCCGTTCGTCATCCCCAACTACGGGATGAAAGACACTCTGATGCTGAAGGCCGGGATGACGCTTTACGACATGCTCGGATACGACAAGGGGCGGCTGGCGGATCCCGACAAGAGGATTCCCAGCCACCGGGGCATGTCCAAGGTCGAGTTGACGAAGATGTTTCCGCGAGTCCCCGGCGAGGGCCTTTCCGGAGGGTTCCATTACTATGATTGCCAGATGATATCTTCCGAGCGGCTGACGCTGAGCTTCGTGAAGTCGGCGGCCGCGGCGGGCGCTGCGGTCGCCAACTGGCTGGCTGTCGAGTCCTTCAAGATGAGCGGCGGGACGATTCAGGCGGCGGTCGCGCGCGACGAGATAGGCGGCGGAACAATCGAGATTCAGGCGAGCTGCTACCTGAACGCATCCGGCTGCTGGGCGGACAGGCTGCTCGGCATGGTGTCCGGCGGCGAATCGAAAACCCGCATCGCCCGCTCGAAAGGCATTCATATTGTCATTCCGCAACTGCATCCGGCGGCGGCTATCGCGATGATAACAAAGACCCGCCGCCATGTTTTCCTTATGCCGTGGCGGGGCCTCGCCATCGCCGGAACCACAGACACTCCCTTCAAAGGCGACCCGGACAAGCTGACGGTGACGATGAAGGACATCGAGGATTTCACCGGCGAGATAAACGGCTGCATGCCGTCTCTGAATCTGACGCCGGACGACGTGATAATGACTTACGGGGGGCTGCGCCCTCTGGCCGATCCCGACGGAGCGGTGGAGGACAGCTACGACGCATCCCGCAAACACGAGGTGATTGACCACGCCCGCGAGGGCCTCGCCGACAACCTGCTGTCAGCGCTCGGAGGGAAGTACACCACCTCCCGGTTCCTCGCGGCGCAGGTGACGGACGCGGTGTTCGGGAAGCTGGGCAAGGCCGCCGCGCCGTGCAAGACAGCCGCTACCCGGCTGGTTAACGCTCCTGACGCGAACATGGCCGACTACAAGAAGGACGCCCTCGCGCGCCACCCAGAACACCCCTCGGAGCTAGTGGCCCATCTCTCCACTCAATACGGGACCGAATGGGAAAAGGTCGCCTCCCTGCTGGACGCGCCCGGGATGAAGGAGAAACTTGTCCCCGGCTCGGAAGACGTGGCGGCGCAGATGAAATTCGCGGCGGAATCCGAATGCGCGGCGCATCTGGACGACGCGCTGCTGCGGCGAACGGATGCTTTGCTGTTTGGCAAACGCGCCCGCGCGGAGCTTGTCGCGCTGGCGAAGGTTATGGCTCCCTCGCTCGGCTGGGACGACGCGCGTTGCGAGGCCGAGGCCTCGCGTGTGGAGAATATCATAAAATCAAAATTCGCGGATTGAGCGCGCCGCGCCCGGCTGCGCCATACGACGCGTTTTTGCCGTCAGCGTGTTTGTTTTGTGTTAAAGTTTTCATATATTTAAAAGCGGTTTGAAACCTGAAAGGAAAAAGAAGACATGGCGATGAGGAAACTGGCGGCGGTTGCGGCGTTGGCGATAGCGCTGTTCGGGGCGGGATCTGCCCTCTCTCAGGAGAAAAAAGACGGATTTGTGATTATACCGATATGGTCTCACACTCACACCAACATCGAAGGCGACGACGGAAGCCACGCGCCGAGCGAAACGAAGGAATATCTGCGCGCGAACAAATTCGAAGGAGTAATCTTCACGCCCCACACGAGCGCCCGGCTCCCCTTCCCGGAAATCAGGCGGCTCGCGGACGAGTTGACGGAGACCGACTTCTTAGTCGTAGGCGGCCGCGAAGTCTCCGCCCGCGTCGTAAGAGAAGAGGATCAGGAAGGCAGGCTGATGTGCCATCTGAACGCCGTCGGCGACACGGACGACATACTTGTCCGAGACGGACAGTTCAACTCGAAAGAGCTTGACGCCCTGCTCGCAAAGCTAGACGAGGAGGGAGCGTATTACTGGTGGAACCACCCGTGGACGTGCCCGCAATGGTCGCCGCTCGCCAACAAATTCTACGGCATCGAGATGTTCAACAACATCGGGCCGGGATATACCGACGGCTCTTCATACGCGATGACGAGAGACGCCTATCTGGCAGCGCTGAAAGGCGGAAAAAAACTGTTCGTCACGTCCGGGATAGACATGCACGTGCTGGCGCAGGCGCATTTCGCGGATTTCTACACGCACGTTCTCGCCGATGAATTTTCCCGCGAATCCCTTAAAGCCGGGATGCTCGCCGGACACACCATAGCGGGGTTCAACGCGAAGCTGCTGTTCATAAGCGCGAGGCCGTCGTTCAAGCCTGCCGCCGCGCTCGGCGCGTCGTTCGCCGTGAAAGGCGGAGTGGCGATAAAGACAGTGGCTGGAGTCCAGCCCTCGCTGGTCGTATACAAGAACGGCGAGGAGGCCGCCACCGCCGCGCCGGCGGTTCTGGAAAAGCGCGGCAAGGCCGCGAAAGGATACTCCACATTCGAGTTGTCGTTCGGCGACACGCTCCGGCCCGGCGAGACCGCCTGCTACGTGTTCGAGATTCCCAGATATATGATTTCATCGCCGTACTGCTACAAGGCGGAATAATAAGAGGATGGCCGCCGGAGAGCAAGCCCCGGCGGATGCCGCTATGAAAATTCTGGCAGCAAGCTATTCGTTTCCGCCCGACGCGTCCCCGCGAGCGTCTCAGGTGTCGCGCGTTCTGGCGGCGCTTCCGGCGGAAACGACGGTTGTTTGCGCGGACAATCTGGAAGGGACGCCCGACCAGACGGTGGCCCCCGGCATCGACTCGCGGCTCGCCGAAATCGTCAGGCTCCCCCACGGCAGGCCGCTTCTGTCCAGAAGGCTAGACTACGCCGGATACCGGCTGAAAATCTCGTGGGCGCACGCGCCCGACCCTCAACGCCCGTGGGCGGACAATGCCCGCGACCTTATCCTCGAACGCCTCTCGCGCGGAACTCTCAATCCGGATATCCTCATCACCTACGGCGCGCCGATGTCCGGACACCTCATCGGCCCGCCCGTGAAAAAATCCGCCCGCATCCCGTGGGTGGCCCACTTCAGCGACCCTTGGGCGGACAACCCCTACAGGCGCGACAACCCAGCCACCGCCTTCATCAACAGACGTCTCGAACGCCGTGTCGTCGAACTCGCGGACGCCCTCGTTTTCACGTCCCCCGAAACCGTTGACCTCGTCATGAAAAAATACCCGAAGGACCTCAGGCGCAAAGCGCGCTATCTTCCGCACTGCTTCGACCCCGCCGCGTATCCGCCCGGAGACCCGCCGGATGGCGAATACGCAATGCGGATGCTCGGCGGGCTTTACACACTTCGGACGCCTGAGCCGTTTTATAAAGCGGTCGAACGCGCCGCCGCGTCTGACCCCGGCTCCCTATCCGGCGCGCGCTTCGAGTTCTACGGCTACATCGAATCGCGACTTAAAAACCTCATCGACAAATATCCCGCCGCGAAACGCGCCATCTCCTTTCACGGCAACGTAAGTTACGCTGAAAGCCTGCGCCTGATGAAAACCGCGCATTGCCTTCTGGCAATTGACGCTCCGGCTAGCTTCTCAGTGTTTTTCCCGTCGAAAATAGTGGACTACCTCGGAAGCGGGCGGCACATCTTCGCAATCACCCCTCCGGGCGCGTGCGAGAGAGTGACGCGCGAGCTGGGCGGAACTGTGGCAGCCCCCTCGGACGATGAAGCTGTCTACCGCGCCCTTCTCGGAATACTCCGCGACCGCCCCTCCTCCTCCCGCCTCGACTCCGGCTCCGCATACCTCTGCTCCAATGTCGCCGCAGACACCATGTCTCTTTTATCATCTGTGTCAAGTTTCAATAAATAAATCGACTTACTACCAACCAGCGCTTCCGCCCATTCCTAAGAACAACTCTCCATTCTTCTTCGTTGACAATATGAGAAACATAGCGCTAATGTAGTGTTCATAACACTTAAGTTAGATAAATACGCTGGAGCTTCTAATCTAATGAGCGGCGAATATCCGCAAAAAACCTTGAATATTGAGCGCAGCCCTCTTCAGGCGATGAGAGATGGAGCGCCTTTCATTGCCGTTTACATGTGTTTATACGCTGCGGCAAGATTCCTTTCAAACAAATCGTTCTTGGAATATTTTGGCATAAAACAAACGGTCTCATATTCCTTAGTCGCTATGGCGGTGTCTCTTTTCATATGTTTTTATCTTGCGTGCATTCTTGCCGCTTTATTTGCGCGAATGACAAATACGCCTATGGCGCGAGGTTTTTTCAGGAGCGGCTGGCAAGTTTTCCCTCAAATGATTTTCGCGCAGCTCTGCATTTTCATTATCGGGCTGTTCCTGCTGTTTCCTGCCTATGTTGCGACTTTGGCGTTGTCGGGGCTTCGCGGCGCTGTTCCACCTGATGTATTTGACAAAGACAGTATATGGTTGCCGTTCAGTATCGCGTATTTGCTGGGCATATACATGGATTCAATGATTGTGATTTCGAGAAACCATCCGGTCGGCGAGTATTATTATATTAAAGCATGGTTCATCGACGGCCCGAGGTTTCTTCTAAAGAACTTAAAAAAATCATCCGGTTTGATAATCCTTAGCGCGGCTATTACGGCGATAGGCATGCTGACCAAGAGAATCCTATCTCCATCTGAGCAGATGTTTGCCACTATCGCGATATGGGTGTTCTTGGATTTTCTGTTTATATATATCAAACTCTCCGCGATAAGCATTCTAATAAAAAGCGGTTGGAATCCCTTTGCGGAGCATCCATTTCAAATGGAGTTGGCCTATGAAACATCCGACCCAGAAGAAGCGCGAATAGCGGCGCGGGCGCTGGATGAAGAACGGATTTTTTACAAAACATATCCCGGCTTCGAAAACGCCGCCGTTGGGCTTGAACAAAAGTTGTTTGACACAGCGGGATTCTACGTGAAGTTAGACGGCTCAATCATAACCGCCTCGGATTTGATAGATAACGGGTTGAGAGAGGCGCGCGGCGAAAAACTTTCTCCCGAACAACAAGTTGAGAGATCGGAAAACACTCGTTTGATGATCGAACAATTGAGGGAGAAGCGAGGTTCGATTCGGCAAAGAAATAGAAAGAAACGATAGGCAATAGACGCGCGCGTTCAGCTTTTCGGCTGTCTGCTTTCGAGGTCCGCTTTCCGGACGGCTTCCGTTTTTTCGGCGCGTTCGGCGTTGATGCGGTCGCGCTCGCCTTGAAGCTGAGCCTCAAGTTCTGGGAGAAGTTGCCGTATCTCTTCCTGAGAGAACTGGGACTCGGCTTCGCGAAGCCGGGCGGACACTTTCAGCTCGATCTCCGCAATGAGGGCGTCGAACTCCCTGTTAATGTCGCGTATCTGTTGTTTGGCTTCTTTCGAAAGCTCCATCGGGTCGTCCTGAGGGACGATGTCCTTAGTTTTTTCGAGAGCCAGTTCGAGAGCGGATTTCATTATCGGGCCTCCCGCCGGAGAGCGTTTCCCGGCGCACATAAGTTTATGAACTTTTCCGCAAAACGACAACGACTTCGCCGAGGATTCACCTGACGCCGAAAACGGACCCGCCGAAATATAGTATGGCGTAAGGAGTTGAATCGGCGAGAGTGAGGTCGCGGTTGGAAGGGGCGATGCCGCCGGTTCCGCAGTATATCTTCAATCCGCGTTCGGGCTTTGGCGTTAGCTTGTCTATAGCGGCGGTCATGCAGATTCTGCGTCCAGCGACCTTAACTTCAGCCTCTCCGGCTGCTGCTCCCTCGTTGGCCAGCTTGTCCAGAGTGTAAAGCCCGCTGAGGTTGAGCGCGGGCAGATGGGCCATAAACCCGGAAGTGTTGTCTATGGAACTTCTGCTGGGCCTGAAGCGAACGTCATCGGGGATGTAGCCGACGATGAGGGCGGCTGCCCCGATGTTGGTGAAAGACTGGAAGACGGCGCGGGTCTCTCCGCAAACCATCAGAGATGAGCCGTTGTGCCCAGCCTCCGCCCCCAAGATATCCAACGAGGCGGGAATATCATTGTCCTCGCCGTCGGCGACAATCGGAGTCAGAAGCGCGGGTCGGAAGTCATCGAGTTTGGGAAGCTGTATGACCTCGTTGCCGACCTCGTCTGCGGCGCGTATGAAGAATTCGGCCTCGCCCGCCGGGATGGAATCTGCGACAGCCGTCCACCACAAGGGCCTAGCTGGGTCGGGAGACATCAGGATGTCCGCCGGTTTCAATTCGCCTCCCGCGCGGATGGCGAACACGCGCGCGGATTTGACCTTGAACTTGCTGATCTCCGGGTCGACCCATATCTTGGCGGATACTGCCACCGAGCCGGGGGCGGTTCCGGGAGAAAGCGAGACTTCAAGGATGTCCGGCGGGACGTCCTGAAGGTTGTTCCCGAACGCTTGAGGGATGTTGTTGAAGATGGAGTCGGGCATCTGCTGGGCGCAGGCCGCCGAGGCTGTCAGAGCCGCCGCCGCAACGGCGGACATGATTGTTTTCGTAAGTTTTTTCATTTTTTCAGTCCGAGGATTTTTTTGATGTCGTCTATGCTCGCGGAGTCCGCCGGGAGAGACATTGAAGCGAGAGCGGCGGACGCGCGGGAGAAAGCGTCCAGCCCTTTTTCAAGCGCCGGAGCGACCTCCGCCGCGAACATGGGCGACAGTTCCGCCGCCGGGAGCGCTGATGAATAGCTGTTCAGCAACTCACGCAGGCTCGCCGCCGAGCCGGCGGCTTTCGAGGCGTCGGACAGCGATTCGAGCAGAGCGGGAATATGCGCGATGTTAGCCGGAGAAACCTTCTCTCCCTTTATCAGCAGGGCCAGCAGAAGCGCGTCTCCCGCCGGCTGCCCGCCAGCGATTATTTCCGACGCGCGGCGGATAGACCGCGCCGGGTCGTAAGCTTCCGGGTTCCACCCGTAGTCCGCGACTGTGGAATCGACGAAGCGGGACATCTTGGCGCGGGAGTCGTCGGCGAATCCGTAAGGGTTGTTCAGATAGCTTGAAGTCAGCTTGTAGATGTCGGGGTCGCGCCGTTCGACCGGGCCGAGAGGAGACCAGTTGTCGCCGATGGCGGGCGGCCGCCCAACCAACTTGATGAACTCTCTTACGTCGTCGGCGGGAATGGAGTTTGACACTATGTCTCGGCCCGTCCAGCCGATGTCGATGTCCGGGTGAAGCTTTTCGCGAACGATGCGCATGTAGTCCGTCGGCGTCCAGCCCCAGTACTGGTTGGGCACGAAGAAGAGCTTCACGTCCCGGTCGCGCTCGCGCAGCGCGTCGAGAAGCTTGTTCGTCACTTCAACTTCCGCTTCCGCTATGTTCTTGTACGCCGCCCTGTCTGCGGGCGTCGAAAGGTAGGGAAGCACATCGTCGAAGAATATGCCGAACCGCCTGACGCCGATTTCCTGCATCCGGGCGTACTTGGCGGCGAGGACCTCAAACTCCGCCGGGTCGGAATACTCCATAGACATGGCGGGGGAAAGAGAATAGGCAAATTCCACATGGTTGCGGGCGCTCGCTTCGACGTACTGCTTGAACCATTCCATCTCTTCGTCGGGATGGGGGGCGCGCCACCTGCGCCTGAAATACATGCCTTCCTTCGGCGCGTATATAAAAGAGTTCATTTTCATCTTGCCCGTCCACTCGATGATGGCGAGGCGTTTCTCGTGCGACCACACGCTGTAGCCGCCTTCGAGCACGCCCCTGTACGAAAAGGCCGGGAAATCAATCACTTCGCCCGCCGCGAGTTTCGCGCCGCCTTTGGCGATAAGCTGTTCGAGCGTCAGCGCGGCGTAGAAAAACCCCGCGCCCGTCCGGGCCGATATCTTTATCTCCGACCTGTCTCCCGCCGAGACTTCAATACGGTATCCCTCTTGCCGGAAAACGGTCTCGTGTTCCGGGCCGCCGAACTCGAAGGAGATAAGCCCCGCGCCGTCTGCCGGAGACGCTGACATTCCTTTTTTTTCGAGAGCTTCCGCGAGGTAGTCGAGCGCCTGAGAGCCGACAAGTTTCTCGTCCGCGTCGATCTCGAAAGACGCGGGCGCGGATATCCAGCCCGTCAGGCATGCCTGTTGAGGAGCCGGGTAAATGACAGCCGCGGCGTCTATGGCGCATTCCGCCGCCGCTCCACTCGCGGCGAGAGTCGCCGTCAGAGCGAAAGCCAGCGCCGCGACCAAAGCGATTCTTGATACGTTCTGTTTTACTTTTATCATGATGATTTCTCTACCCCGCCGGAGTTTCTTTGCCGATGAAACCCGCTGTTGTCATAACGGATTCGCCGAAAAACGAGACGTCTTCGGCCTAAAGCCAACCAACAGGATAATTTGAAGCCTGCCGTTGTGTCAAATAAATTGCCCGCAAACCTAGTGATCGCCGGCCGCTGCGGCGGGTCATTGGCGAATCGCCCCTGCCACGACAAGATTGACTCTTAACCACATCCTCGCATCCCAAGTTAATCCAGTTCGAACATGCGGCGCGCGTTTTCCCTGAAGACGCCGCGAAGAAATGCGTCGTCGAAGCCTCTGCGTTTCAGTCCGTCCACAGCTTCTGAGAAGTCGTAGGGGATGTTGGGAAAATCGCTTCCGAAAACAATGCGGTCGGCGAAAGGCAGCAGCCTTTCGTCGGGGAGGGCGAATGCGGAGTCGAAGACCTTTGCGTCAACGAAAATCATCGCCGTGTCCAGATGCAGGTTCGGGAATTTTTCCATCATGGCGAGAGCTTTTTCAAAGTCGAATCCGCCCATGTGGCAAAGGATTGTTTTAAGCTCAGGGATATCTGAAAGAAGAGCCTCAAGGTCGTCTAGGCTGGTGAACTCGTTGGGGTAGGGAGCGGTTCCGGCGTGGACGACGAACCATTTGCCGCGTTCGGCCATAAGCTCGAAGACGGGATACATATCAGTCTGATTTATCGGGCGGCAGGAGACGAGAGGCTGCATCTTTAGGCCCCGGAATCCCCAGTCGCCGAACCAGCGCGCGGCCGCTTCGAAGTTGCCCGGCTCTCCGGGCAGAAGAGAGCCGAAAGGGATGGAGCCTTGTTGCCGCGCGGCAAAATCGCGGGTCCATTCGGCGAGGCCGTCCCTGACGCCGGGTTTGTGCGGATAGTTGAGAACGGTGAAATGAGACGCGCCGAACCCGCGAAGAACGTCCGCCAGAAAATCGGGATCGCCCTTGTAGTTTATCCGCCAGTTGTGAGTTTCGAAAAAGTCCCACACCGCGCTGAACATGCGAGGCGGAAAGAAATGCGCGTGCGCGTCCACGAATCCGCCGGGAAAGAGACTCGATGTAGATTCCGTTCCGTTCATATCCTCCGCCTTCCGGTTAAGCGAGCGCGGCGTTCCGCAGCGACCCGTTCGAACATGTCCGCGTATTCGGAAGCCATTTTTTCGATGGTGAAAAGGCGGGCGCGGCGCGCTCCTTTTTCAATGAGACTCTCCCGCAGTCCCGGCTCGGCAAGCGCTCTGGTTATGCCGTCCGCGATGGCTTGCGGCTCAGGCGCGACGACAATAGCGGCGTCGCCGACGACCTCCGGCAGCGAAGCGGCGTTCGAGCAGACGACAGGCGCTCCCATAGCCATAGCTTCGAGTGGCGGATAGCCGAAGCCCTCGTATTTTGAGGGATAGACGAAGACGGAGCATCCGGCGGCTAGGGCCGCCGCTTCCGCGTCGCCGACGTATCCGACGAAAACGACATCCGGCGAGCAGCAAAGCTCGCGCGCGATCTCTGACAGCCGCTCGAACTCGCCCGACTTCGCGCCCGCCACCGCCAGCTTGTGTCTATTACGCAACTCAGGCGGCAGAGCGGCGAACGCCCTGACGAGCGCGCCGACGTTCTTCGACGCCCTGAGATGCCCCAGATAGAAAATGTATCCTCCCGGAATCAAACCGGATTTAGCCGCCGCCGCCGCTATCTTGGCGGGGTCTTTCTCCGGCCCGGAGCCTTCTCGAAGTCCGGGATAAATCACCTGTATCTTCGCCTCGTCCACTCCGGCGCGGGCGATCTCCTTTTTCGAGAACTCCGAATCAGTGGCAACGCGGGAGGCTTTTGCGGCGTACGCCGGGAGCATGTTAGAGAGGTAGAATTTTTTCGCCGCCGCCGCCGCGCCTTTTTCGGGCATCTTTATGGGAATGAGATCGTGAACTGTGATTATCGCCGGACAAGGAGCGGTCAGCGGGCATTTATGGTATATGGAGTAGTAAACGTCGATATTGTCGCGGCGCAGAGCGCGCGGAAGCAGCAGTTGGTCCCAGAGGACAGTGGGGCTGTCCGGCAAAATGCGGAACTGCGCGCCCGGCGGGAAAAAACCGTCCGCCGGTTTCCGACGCGCGTAAAGGACAAGAGAGATGTCGGGCCGTTCGGATGAAATCCAGCCGATGAGGCCCTTAAGGATGCGCGCCATGCCTGTGGCGCCGCCGCCCTCGAATTCGCGGCAGTCGATGCCAAGCCTCATGATCCGGAGTCTCCGTTCGGAGCGCCGCCGCGCCTTCCCGTCCTGCGGCTCGACATCTCTCGAAACCGCCGCCAGTCGTTCTTGTCCGGCCTTCGGAAGTACGGCCCTTCTTCCTGCTGCGGGACAGGTTTTGCGCGCCCCGCGGCTATTAGCGCCGCCGCCTCCGCCGCCGCTTCCGCCCCGGCGGGCGCGAGCTTCTTTTCCATGCTTGCGATGTCGTCCCAATCCTCGACAGCGACTTTTTTCTGAACGATTATCCCCCCTGTGTCTATCCCCCTGTCGAGCAGGTGGGCGGTCACTCCCGTTTCTTTCTCGTTGTGATACAGCGCCCAGAACACCGGGGCCGGTCCTCTGTATTTCGGCAGAAGGCTCGAATGCAGGTTGAACGCGCCGAGTCGCGGTATAGCGATTGTTTTCTCCGAGAGTATCTGACTGAACGTGCTAGTTATCAGGATGTCCGGAGCGAGCGACCTTATCAGCTCGGATGACGCGTCGCTATTAATGTCTTCCACGACATAATGCGGGATGCCGGCGCCGGAAAGAAATTTTTCAAGTTCAGGCCTTACGAGTTTCGATTTAATTTTTGCGGCAATCTTTCGGAGGATGAAGCGCGCGCCGTACTTGGCGACGAGCGCGAGGGGATCATCCAGTTTCACCGAGCCTTTCGAGGAAGAAACGACTCCGGCGACGACATGGCCGTCCTTAATCAGGCGCGACAGATGGATATCCTTGTTTCTTGAGTCGGCGTTGGTGAGAAAGACGATTCTGGCGCTGCTCATGGTCTCGCTTTCGCGCGCGGGGTCTGAGCTGAAGCCGCGCTCCGGGAGACGTTTGCAGGGTTCCCGGAGCGCGGCGGCTGCGGCGCGGTAGAATTAACCCGGATTCGTCGATAGAGCCGACGAACCGGGGCGATTTTCATAGCGGCGAACTGCTTCGTTGCCGCCGCATTTTTTTGTTCATGAACCCTATGTTCTATTCACTGCAAAAACGCGTCTTGCGCCTCGCATTTCATCCGCTCTGAACAATCGCTCCCGAATCCTAATGACGGATTCGGGATTAAAAACCTGCGTGCCGCCCGCGAGGCGGCCTTCCCTCACTGCCACACGCCGTAGTGCACGCGGGATTTCGCAAATCTCGCCTTAGGGTATTTTTCTTCCGCCGGATGCCCGACCGCCACTATGGCGAACGGAACCATGTTTGCCGGCATGCAGAAAAGTTTTTTCACGGCCTTCATTTTGTCCGCGTCAGGGTACACGCCTAGCCACGCCGCGCCGAGGCCTTTGGAGTTCGCCGCGACCAGCATGTTCTGTGTGGCCGCCGCGCAGTCCAGTTGCGCGGTGTTCTTGTGAACTTCCAGAGTCTTGTCGTAAGCGACCACTATGGCGAGCGGGGCCTGCTTTAGCATCGGGCCGTGCTTCTGAGCGTCCGCCGCGGCGGCCAGCGTCTCTTTGTCCGTTATCACCATGAAATACCACGGCTCCTGCTTCCCGGTGGATGGCGCGCTCATCGCCGCTTCGAGCAGATACCTTATGTCCTGCTCGCTCACCGCGTCCGCCTTGAATTTCCTTATAGTCCTTCTCGTAAGTATCGCGTCCATGACAGCCTCCTCATTTTCCGCGCCTCGCGCGGCCTCTTATTATTTTCCCGTATTCTAACATAATCGGTTAAAATACCAACAGCCGCCTGTGTGACGAAGTTCCCGACGGGGATGGAAACAGCCGGAGACGAGAGAGATATGGGAAAACCCGAAACGCTGGTCGTCATGGTGGTCGCCGGGATAGGAGATCTCGTTCTGGCGACGCCGGCGCTGCGCGCGCTCAGGCTCGGGCATCCCGACGCGGCCATACACCTCATGACGAATTCGCAGGCCCTCCCGCTGACGAAAAACCTCCCCTACGTCTCCAAAGTCTGGCCGTTTCCGGTGCGCGACATCATACGAGATAGAAAGAACATGCTAGCCGGAGCGGCGACGCTGGCGCGGCTGCGCGCGCTCAAACCCGACGTATGCGTCAACCTTTTCAAAGTCAAATCGAAAGCCGGCGCGACCCGCATGAAAGCCGCCTTCGCCGCCATCGGAGCATCCGTCCGCGTCGGACACGACTCCTTCGGCTTCGGCTCCTCCCTCACGGTGAAGGCCCCCGAAGATTTTTTCGCAAACCGCCATGTCTGCGAATCCATGCTCGAAATGGCGAAGCTCGCGGGCGGAATTCCGGACGGCGCGGGGCCGGATGTGTTCTGGGACCCCGAAAGCGAGTTGAAATGGCGCGGTTTTTTCGATGAACTGAGCGAAGGCGGCGCGCCGGTGGTCGGCGTCAATCCGGGAGGAGACAGGCGGACGAAGAGGCTGGGGGCGGACAAGTTCGCGGCAGCCGCCGACGCCGCAGCGAGGGAACGAGGGGCCTCGGTGGTAGTGTTCGGCGGGCCCGGAGAAGAACCCGCCGCCGCCGCAGTTTGCTCTCTGGCAACTCACGCCGCCCCGGCAAGCTTGGCGGGCAAGCTCTCCCTGTCCGACCTCGCGTACGCGCTCGGCAGAACCGACCTGCTGATAACAACCGACAGCGGGCCGATGCACATCGCCGCCGCCGCCGGGGCGAGCGTCGTATGCGCGTTCGGCCCGGACGACCCGCGACTCACCCGGCCCGTCGTCCCGGAAGGCCGTTCTCGCGTCATTAAACTCCACCGCGACTGCTCCCCGTGCTTCAAAAGCGACTGCGAGCGCCCTTCCTGCATGGAAGACATCCCGGCGGAAGAGATAGCGCGCGCGGCGGTCGAGCTGCTCGACATCAGGCGCGCGGCGCGGGAGTCTGCCGAACAATGACGAAAAAAATCAAAGTCCTGCGAGTCATCACCCGGCTCGACCTCGGCGGCTCGGCGGTCCACGCCGCGCTTCTGGCGAAACTGCTCGATCCTTCGCGCTATGAGACGCACTTCATCTGCGGTTCCGTCAACCAGCTCGACGAGCGCGAGATAGAAGAGATTCGCGGAGCGTGCGCGAGCTTCCGCGTCGAGCCTCTGTTGCGCAGGGAAATCGAGCCTTTGAACGACCTGCGCGCGCTTTTTTCGCTGACGCGCTTTATGCGCCGCGAGAGATTCGACATCGTCCACACGCACACGTCCAAAGCTGGATTCGTGGGCCGCGCGGCGGCCCGGCTGGCCCGCGTCCCGGTTGTCGTCCACAGCACCCACGGTCACGTCTTTTACGGTTACTTCGGCCCGCTCAAATCAAAACTGATAGTTGCCGCGGAGAAACTAGCCGCGCGCGTCACCGACCGCGTCCTTTGCCTCGCTCAGTCGGAAATCGAAGACCACCTGAAACTCGGCGTCGGCGCAAGAGACCTCTTCGAAGTCCACATCAGCGGAGTGCCGATAGAAAAGTTTGCCAAGCCCGCCGAGCCGCGCGAGAAGGTTCGCGCCTCGCTGGGAGTCCCTGCGGATTCCCCCGCCATCGCCATCGCCGCGCGCCTCGACCCCGTCAAATCCGTCGGCCACGCCGTGCAAGCTTTCGCTCTCCTCGACGGATTCGATCCGCCCCCGTTTCTTCTCATCGCGGGGGACGGCGAAGAACGCGAAAAACTTGAAGCGCTCGCGCGCGAACTCGGGGTGTCGGACCGCGCTCTGTTCCTCGGACTCCGACGCGACGTGCCGGACATCCTTCACGCATCAGACGCGTTCCTGCTCACTTCCCTCAACGAGGGATACGGAAAAGCCATCGTCGAAGCCATGAGCGCGGGCCTTCCTGTGGTGGCGACGGACGTCGGGGGAGTTTCCTCTCTAGTGAAAAACGGCGAGACGGGTTTTCTCGTCCCGCCGGGCGACCCGAGCGCGGCGGCGGACGCGCTCGGCAGAATCCTCCGCGACCCCGCGCTCGCAAAATCAATGTCGCAGGCCGCTCTCTCCGCCGTCTCGGAGAACATGAGCGTCGACGCCATGGTCCGCCGCGTGGACGAAATCTACTCCGCCCTCCTCAAAAGATAGACGGCGGCTGTTTGTTGCGCATCAGCTAAATTATGAACAAGAGAGAAAAGTTCGGAAAAGGGGTTTGGGGAACAACCCTTTTCAAAGGGGTTCCTGATTCCCCCTGAAACTCATATAGTGGTAAAACCTAAAAAAGCCCCGTTTCACTTAACAAATATCTTCTCGAGTCGCATTAATTTTGGAGTGCGGCGATTCGCCGCACTCCAAAGTCCCGCTCGCCGCGATAAATATCTGAGTTTCAGGGGGAATCAGGAAAGGTTTTACCCAATCGCCTAAAGTCGTCCTGAAAGCATTTTGCTTTTTTCTTTCATTTCTCTTTCCGCTTCCCGCATTCATTCCTGTTTGCGGGCATCGGCGGAGACGAGGCGGAAGCCGGCGGCGGAGACCCCGGCGTCGGCAAGCGCGCGGAGACGTTTCGAGGCTATATCCATAGCCGCCGCAGAGATGTCGCAGCCGACCCATCGTCTGCCGAGTCTGGCAGCTACCGCGCATGTCGTGCCGCTGCCGCAGAAGAAATCCGCCACAACGTCGCCTTCGCGGCTTGCGGACTCTATCACGCGGGCGACGAGCGCTTCAGGTTTCTGCGTCGGGTATCCGAGGCGTTCGGGGTCCTTCTGGTGAAGATGCGGTATGTCAACCCATACGTCGGACGCCGGTACCGGGGCGTCGTCGGCGTATGAATATACCTTTCCCGCCGAGCGGATGCTTCTTACGACGCGGCCGTCCGCGCCGACGCTTTTCTTCATGTGATTGCGGTTCACGTCGGGAGCGCCGCACATGCGGCACGCGTTCCGCGGCGCGGCGGACGCTTCGGGGTTAAATTTCCATTTCGACGTTTTCGTGTGCCAGAGTATAACATCGTGTTTCCGCGCGAAAAACTTTGTCGCCCGTCCCCCGCTCTCATAACTCCAGACTATCTCGTTTCTGAAATTGTCCGCGCCGAAGATTCCGTCCATCTCGCGTTTGACATAGTGCGAGGCATGCCAGTCTAGGTGGACGAATATTGAGCCTGTGACAGACAGCAACCGTCGGGCGAGCGCAAGCCTCGGTCGCAGCATGTCGAGGTATTCATCCATGCCGAGCGGCCATGAGTCGCCGAACGACGCCGCTCCCGCGCCGCGTCCGCCTCCGGCAGCGCGTGTTTTGCCCGTGAAAAACGGCGGATCGATATATATCAGGTCCAGACATTCCGGCGGCAGTTCCGCCAGCGCGTCCAAACAATCGCCCTCGACCAAAAGGTTTTCCCCCCGCTCGAACGCGGCGGCGGCAGCGCTAACGGCCCGCCCTCGATTTTCTCTGTCGTTTTCTCTATCCATAAAAACCTGTTAATCGGGAGCGTTGCCTCAGCCCATTTTCTCAAGCTTGCCGACCGCCGCGTCGTGCTCGGCGACGAGCCGGGACACAAGTTCGGCGACAGTCGGGATGTCCCTGACAAGGCCCGATGACTGGCCCGCCTGAAACGCGCCCTCCGCAATGTCGCCTTCCCAAGACGCCGCGCGATTGCGGTTGAACTCGCTTCCGATAATTTTGAAAAGCTCCTCTTCCGACGCGCCCTTCTTTTCGGCCTCTTCCATCCGCTTCGCAAATTCGTTCCTTATCACTCGCAACATGTTCAGCTTCCTGCCTATGATGCACGTGTCGAAGTCGAGCGAGTCGACAATCAGCTTCTTATAGTTGTCGTGCGCGGGGCATTCGGCGGTTGCGATGAACCGCGTTCCGAGTTGAGCGCCGTCCGCGCCGAGCGCCATAACAGCGGCGATGCCCCTGCCGTCCGCGATTCCGCCCGCCGCGACCACAGGGATTTTCACCGCGTCCGCCACTTGGGGAACGAGCGGCAGCGTGGCCGTCTCGAACGGGCTGTTGTGTCCGCCCGCCTCGTAGCCCTCGCATATCACCGCGTCCACCCCCTCCGCCTCCGCCTTTATCGCCCCTTTGACCGACGGCACGACATGTATCAGCAGGTTGTCCGGCCTCTTTATCAGCGGGACTATCTTGGCTGGGTTTCCGGCGGAAGTGATGAATATTTTCGCTCCCGCCTCCATAGCCGCCGCTCCCATCTCTGCGGCGTCGGGGCGCAGCATCGGGATGTTCACCGCGAACGGCTTGGCGGTGGCTTCCAGAGCTTTGCGGATGTTGTCCGCCGCCTGCTCGACCGTCATCGAGCCTGTCCCGATTGTGCCGAGAGCTCCCGCTTCCGACGCCGCGGACGCCAGCCGCCAGTCGCTCACCCAAACCATCCCCGCCTGTATTATCGGATGCTCTATTCCAAGCAGGCCGCACAACCTGTTGTTTTTCATATCGCCCCCCATGTTCGGCGGCTGATATTTTTTCGCGCCTGCCGCCTTATACTGCCTAACAACAACCGTCAACTTCATTTTGTTCGCGGCCGGCTCCCCGGCGCTTTCGCTTTTGAACCTTTCGAGGCTGAAACCGCCCCAGCTTTTCCCGCCTCTGCGGCCCCCTCTTCCAGCGCCTTCTCTATCCTGCGCGCGGTTTTCTGACTCTCTATCTCGTGTTCCCACACCCGCAACGTCTTCCACCCCATCTCCTTCAATCGCCTGTTCACCAGCCGGTCGCGTTTCCTGTTCTTTTCTATTTTCCCCGCCCAGTATTCCCGGTTCGACGCCGGGATTCGGCATCGGGACGGATGGCCGTGCCAGAAACAACCGTCCACAAACACGGCGATTCTCTGTTTGGGGAAAACAAAGTCGGGCCGCCCTTCCAGCGGGTAGTTCCTGCGCCAGCCCGAAAACCCGTTCTTCTTGAACACGGAAATCATTTTAATCTCTGTGGACTTGTTCCCGGAGGACTTCACGCGGGACATTATCCAAGAGCGTTTCTGCTTCGAAACAGAGTCCATGAATATCACTCCGCGCCGGACGCGTCCGGGGAGCCGCCCCGGCCCCAGCCAAGCGCGTCGAACAATCCCCCAGCCACCGCTTCCGCCACGTTCACCGGAAGACTGTTGCCCGCCTGCCTCCGCGTCTGCGAGTCGCTGCACGCTATCTTGAAATCGTCCGGAAAACCCTGAAGTCGCAGCATCTCCCTAGGCGTGAGCCGCCGTTCGCCGTCCACCAGCAGATAGTTGTGGGAAGCTCCCGCGCGGAGCGCGCACGAGTAAGGATGCGCGCTGACATTTCCGGATTTGTTCTCATGCCAGATCGTCGGTCCTCCCGGCTTTCTCGCTGCGGACGACAGCCTCTTTTCTCTGATTCGCTCGGAAGCAAAAAACTTTTCCGGCGGGTTCTTTTCAAGCAACTCGGAAAGAGGCGTCATGCGCGCCGACCCGCTCGGCCATTTCATTTCCCCGCCGTCCCTCATGCCCACAATCCATATCCTCTCCCTCTTCTGCGGAAGCCCGAAATCCAGCGCGTTTAGCGTGCGCCAATCGGTCGCGTACCCCAACTCCGAAAGCGCGCCCAGTATTCGCTTCAGCGTCTTTCCGCCGTTGTGCCCCTTGAGCGTCTTCACGTTTTCAAGTATCAACGCCTCCGGCCTCTTCTTTTCGACTATCCTCGCTATGTCGAAAAACAACGTTCCCCTCGCGTCCTCGAAGCCTTCCATCCTGCCGATAATGCTGAAAGGCTGACAGGGAAAACCCGCCACCAGCAGTTCGTGATCCGGCGCCCGCGCCGCTTCTACCTCCGTAATATCCCCGACCGGAATCTCGCCGAAATTCGCCTCATACGCCCGCGCGCAATGCCTGTCGATGTCGCACGAAAACACGCAACGCGCATCAAGCCCCCGCCGCGCCGCCGCCGACTCCACCGCCAGCCGGAACCCTCCGATTCCGCAAAATAAATCTATATACCTGATTCTCTTCTTCATACGCGTCACAGTCGCATATTATAACGCACTCTCGCCTCGCGCCGGAAAGTCATTGAAGAAAGGACTTCAAAGAGTTGTGTAAAGTAGTTTCTGCGAAATCAGTATCTCCAAGGTAAAGCGTATGATGATGGCGATGCCCCCTCCCCTCCGGAGGGGAGGGGGCAGATTTCC
>Ga0209606_1000920_pt1 | contig 40423 bp, 31 predicted proteins | sample AD_UKC057_MetaG_FD_184412 | JGI IMG/M metagenome (GOLD analysis project Ga0209606, IMG submission 184412) | Active sludge microbial communities of municipal wastewater-treating anaerobic digesters from USA - AD_UKC057_MetaG (SPAdes) (version 2) | ecosystem: Engineered > Bioreactor > Anaerobic >... | reverse complement strand
AAAGGGCAGATCCTGCTCTTCCACCTCCCGCACCAGGGCCATCTTGAAGGCTTCGCTATACCGAATTCCAGAGTTCTGTCCTAATCGCTTTGCCATACAAGGTGACAATCTATTTCAGGACCGGACCCCACCCCCGCGCCCCACCCTCCGCTCACCCTCCGCTCCCCGTCCCGCTACCGTAGTACCTCTAACCCCGGGTTAGAGGTACTACGGTAGCGGGACGGGGGGCGGACGGCGGGCCTGCCCATCCTTGGCGGGGGGGTGGCTGTGCCTGGAAGATGGGGTCGGGAGGGGGTCAATGTAACACCGTGGTTGCTCAGCCGCTGCGCTGGCGCCTTTGCCAGGAAAACACCGCTCAAAAACTGAGATGCGCCCACGCGCGGCCACACCGCCCAAAACAACTTGCCTTCCGCCCCCAATCTGGCAGATTGTGTCAAGCAAGCGCCTGGCGCAACGGGCGGCACCCATAGCTCAATTGGATAGAGCATCTGACTACGGATCAGAAGGTTTCAGGTTCAACTCCTGATGGGTGCGCCATTAAGGCCCTCCCAAGACCGCACACGTCCGACGCAATGCACGGTATTTCAACCGCGCTTGTCTCGCTTGTGGTATGGCACCCGGCCGGGTTGCCCGGCGCGGTGTTGGGACAGGTGATGGATGCCATGCTCCAGCCCGAAGCCGAGGCGGTACGATGTCCGGAGGCGTTTTGTCAGTGGCAGCATTTCTCCCCGCGCTTCCCGGTTCCGGGGGCTTTGATCTCCGTTCCGGTAGCCGTTCGGATGGCGCTCAGGAGCTCGTCGTTGTCAAATGGTTTCAGCAGGAAGCCGAAACAGCCCGCTCTGCGCGCCTGCTCGCGCGTTTGGGGCGTGTCGAAGGCGGTAATGAAGATGACCGGCACACTGCGGCGCTGCGCCCGAAGCCTCTGAGCGAGCTCCAGTCCGCTCATCGCCGGCATGTGCATGTCCGCCACCAGGCACGCGGGCTGGCTATCAAGCAGGGAATCCAGGAATTCGTGCCCCGAGTTGAACGTGTTCACGGTGTAGCCGACCGACCGCAGCAGCCGCCCGAGCGAACGCGAAAAGGACGCGTCGTCATCCACCACTGCAACCAGCGGCTGCCCGGCCCTGCTTTCCTGTTTCTGAGTATTCTTGTTTGGCACTGTTTCAGTTATTTGCCGTCTGCCCGGCGTAACAGCGGCTCCCGCGCGTCGGGCGCCACTGAAATCAAATTACAGCAAGCGCGCAGTGTGTCTGTACAACCTTAGTGCTATATCCCAGCGTCGGCACTCTTTTCCCTCGCGCCTGGTTCTCTATCCCTCAACCACCCCCACTTTCACTGCCGCCTGCACCAGTTCGGCGACCGATTTGACCCCCATCTTGTCCATGATCCGGCGACGATGCACCTTGATCGTCTGTTCGCTGGCGCCGAGCTCGCCTCCGATCTGTTTGTTCAGCAGCCCCTTGATGACGAGCCCAAACACTTCCCGTTCGCGGGGCGTCAGGCTATTGAGCCGCTGGGCGACCTCTTCCCGCTCTTTGTGGACCGTCGCGAGCCGCACGTCGCGGCTCAAAGCGGTTTGAACCACCTTTAGCAGGTCCCGGTGGTGGAACGGTTTGGTCAGGAAGTCCACAGCCCCCGCCTTCAAAGCCCGCACGCTCATCGGGATGTCCCCATGGCCCGTGATGAACACAACAGGGGTTTGAATGCCCCGGTGCGCAAGCTCGGTTTGAAGGTCCAGCCCGCTCAAGCCGGGCATGCTCACGTCCAGCACCAGGCAGGCGGGGCTTGGCGGCGCCCCGGCGTTCAGGAGTTCATTCGCGTTGGCAAAGGGCCGCACCTCCAGCCCTGCGCTCCGACACAGCCGGGCTACAGCCCTGCGCATGCTCGGGTCATCATCAACGACACACACTGTGCCTTGGAGATTATTCATGCGGGTGTTGCTTCTGAGGTCGGCAGGGTGAAGTGAAAGGTCACCCCCCGATCCGCGTTGTTTTCCGCCCACAACCGCCCGTTGTGGGCCTCGACGATGGACCGGCTGATCACCAGGCCCATCCCCATGCCGGAAGCCTTGGTCGTTTGGAACGGCTCGAACAGCCGGTCCATTTGTTCTTTCCGCAGCCCCGACCCTGAATCTCGCACCGAGACCTGAACTCTCCCGGCGTCCTTGCTGCCCGTGCTGATGCGCAGGTGCCGAGCCCCCGGTTTGCGGGTGTTCATCGCCTCCACGGCGTTTGTGACCAGGTTGAGCACGAGTTGCTGCAATTCCACTTCGTTGCCCTGGATGGCCGGCAGTGCTGCATCCAACTCAAGTTGCACTTCGACCTTCCGCAGCACAAACTCGCTGTGGAGCAAGTTCAGTGTCTGGTGAAGCAGGTCGTTGAGGCGGACCACCGCTCTTGTGTAGCGGGTCTTCTGGTAGAGCCGTCGAAGCTGGTGAATCACCGCGCCGGCCCGTTTCCCATCGGCCTCGATGTCCTTCAAGGCCTCCCTGACTTCCCTCTGGTCAGCGCCGCCCCGGGCCAGGTAGTTCTGGACGGCCTGGATGTTGCACACAATCGCCCCGAGCGGCTGATTGAGTTCATGAGCCAGGGAGGCGGCGAGCTGCCCGGCCGTGGTGATCCGTGAGATTCGCGCCAACTGTTCCCGCAGCACCTGCTGCTCCTGCTCTGCCCGCTTGCGATCGGTGATGTCCCGCGCCGCCGCGAACACGCCGGCCACTGTGCCGTCCTCATTCCGATAAACCGAGGCGTTGTAAAGGACCGAGGTGGCGTGGCCATCGCGGTGCCGCAACTCCAGGGGGTAATCGCGCACGAAACCCGCCCGGAAGGCTTCCCGGTAGCCTGCTCGCGCCTTGTCCGGCTCCGTGAAGTAATCGGAGAAATCGGCCCCGACCAGGATGGCGCGGTCGTAGCCGGTGGCGGACTCGGTGGCGGCGTTTACGTCGGTGATCTTCCCATCGGAGCCGATAGTTACCAGGGGGTCCAGGTTGGCTTCGATCAGCCTGCGGTTGTAGGCGTTTGCGCGGCCCACGGCCTCCTCGGCACGCTTGCGCTCAGTGATATCCAGGCCGACCTCCAGGATGAGCGTTGAGCCGTCCGTGTCAGTGAAGGGGAAGTCATGGACGTCGTATTCGCGCCCATCCGGCCCGGTCCACTCCCAACACCGGGCTTCATTGGTCTTGAGGACCTTGTAGCTTTGGCAATTCTCGCACGGGGTGGTCCGTTGAAACAAGTACTCATAGCAGCGCCGGCCTTCGTGCTTGCCGAAACGCTCCTCGAAGAAGCGGTTGGCGATTGCCACATGATAGTCCGGCCTCAAGAGCACCAGGTAAGCCGGGAGCATGTTGAGCACGGCCTGCAGGCGCTGCCGCTCGGCCCGCACCGCCTCCTCTACTTTGGCCCGAGCCTGGCTCTCGCGCAGCACCGCCTCGGCCCTCTTTCTTTCGGTGATGTCCAGTGCGAACCCGATGACGCCGGTGATGTTGCCGTGGGCATCCCGGCAAGGAACCTTGCCGGTCTGGAACCACCGTTCGCCCTCCGGGGTCTGCATCGGTTCGATGATGTCAATCTTGGCCTGTCCCGACGCGATCACCTCCTGGTCGTCCCGCTGAAAGGCCTCCGCCTGGGCGCGGGGATACAAGTCGAAGAGCGATTTGCCCTCCAACTGTTCCCTGGGCGCGCCCATGACCTGGGCAAAAGCGCGGTTGACCCGCAGAAAGCGGTTGTCCAGGTCCTTGTAGAAGATCATGGCGGGGCAGGTATCGAGAATCGCCCGCAGTTCCTCGCGTTGGCTGGCGAGGGCCTGCTCGGCTCGCTTGCGGGCGGTGATGTCCAGGCCGATGCCCGCCATGCGCAGCGGTTTTCCATCCGGGTCGCAAACCAGGTTCCCCAGCGCATGTATCCAGCGCACGTCCCCGTTGGGAAGCACCACCCGGTACTCGTTGGACAGTTGGGCATGTTCCCGCATCGCCGCCGTCAGCCGCTCTTGCGCCGTGCGCCGGTCTTCGGGGTGAATTACCTTATACCAGGTGGCGAACGAGGCCTCGTCGTGACTGGCATCCAAGCCGAAAAGGCGGAACAACTCCGCGGACCATTCCAGTTTGTCGGTCGCCAGGTCCCATTCCCAGATGCCGGCGCCAGCGCAAACCTGGGCCAGGCGCAACCGCTCTTTACCCTCCTGGAGGGCGTCCTGAGCCTGCTTATGCTCGATGAGATCGGCGGCCTGGCGCGCCAGCAAATCGAACCGCCACAGCGCTTGCTCGCCGGGCGTGTGCGGCTTGCTCCAGTGCGTGGTAAGGATGCCCAGGAGCCGCCCCGAGCGCGTGTGGAACGGCGTGGATAGCACCGCCCGCACCCCGGCGTCCCGCAACACGGGCAACGACGACGTCCCCGCAAACAGCGGGCTGGTTTCCACGTCCGGCACGACGACGCGCCCCTCCTGTCGTCTCGCCTCGCCGCAAACCGACGCCACCTTCCCGGCCGCGGAGAAGTGGTCGGGGAACGGCCGCTCGTGGCCGCAGCAGGCTGTGATGCGGAGTGTGTCGCCCTCCACGAGCTCCAGGGTGCCTGTTTCCGCCTCCAAGATGGCGACAGCCGCATCCATCGTCTCCTGCAGGAGCGGTTGAAGGTTGGCCGGTTCGACCGCGCGCAGGCTCAGCGCATGCATCCGCCTTAGCGCCGCGAGATCGGCGGCCAGCGTCGTCTCCGCAGCCTTGCGTTCCGAGATATCCCGAACCGCCGTGTAGCGCCTTCGCCCGCTGCCCGCCGGCCAGCCGCGCGCTTCCACCGTGATGCAGGTGCCCTCGGGCCGGAGCACGCGGGCTTCCGTCACCGACGGGCGATTTGCGGCGAGTATAGCCGATACCTGCTCGCGATACTCCGGGCTCACCAACTGGATCATCGAGGCGCCCCTCAACTCTCTCACCGTTCGGCCTGCCATCTGCGCAAACTGGTCGTTGCAGTCAATAATCCGCCCGTCTTCGCTTTCCACGATGCCCTCGAAGGTTGCCGACGCAAAGGCGGCCAGGCGTGCCTCGTGGTGCTGCGCTTTCAACTGTGCCGCCCGCGCGGCATGTAGAATCCAACAAACCACCACGCCTGCCACCGCCGTCGTCTCCAGCCGCACCCAACTCTCCGCCCCGCGTTCCGCCTGGAACGTTCCCATTACCAACAGCTCCACCCCGACGATCCCGCCGAACACCGACACCAGCCCGGGCCCGAAGCCAAAGAGCGCCGCCGTGATCGCAACCGATGCCAAAGCGATGTTATAAAGCGCCACGGCCCCCATCCAGGGCACTAGTGTAGTGTTCATTAAATAGATGGACAGAAGTGGGTCTTGGCGATACTCTGGGGGGCATGGCAAGACCTGTACGCGGTTTGGAGATGGATTCCGATCAAAGGAGAGCACTCGAATCCTTGGCCCGAATGCCAACGACGGTCCAGCGCAGCGCGCAGCGCGCTCGCATTCTTCTGGCCTGCGCGGGCGGGCTTTCGCAGGAGGAAGTAGCCCGCCAAGTAGGCGTGCGCCGCCGCATTGTGACCAAATGGTGCGGGCGGTTTCGCAAGCTGGGGTTGGCCGGCTTGGCTGATGCTGGCGGGCGCGGATGCAAGCCTTCGGTGTCTGAAGAGACCCGGGCCCTGATCCTGACTCAAGCCACCCGGCCGCCCAAGGGCCGGACTCGGCACAGCGTGCGTTCGATGGCTCGTAGGGCCGGCGTGTCGGTCGGCACCGTTCACGCCCTGTGGCAGGCCAACGACATCAAGCCCCACCTGACCCGCACCTTCAAATTATCCAACGACCCGCAGTTTGAAACGAAGTTCTGGGACGTGATCGGTCTCTATCTGAATCCACCCGATAAAGCGCTGGTGCTTTGTTGCGATGAGAAGAGCCAGTGTCAGGCGCTGGAACGCACCCAGCCGGGCCTGCCTTTAGGCCTGGGCCACATTCGAACGCGCACGCATGACTACATCCGGCACGGGACAGTTACCCTTTTTGCCGCACTGTCTTATCTGGACGGCAAGATCTTGAGCCGCACGGCGGAGCAACACACCCACAAGGAATGGCTGGCTTTTCTTAAGGTGATCGACCGGGAAACTCCCTTGGGGCAGGCGATTCACCTGATTATGGACAATTATGCCACACACAAGCACCCGACCGTTAAATCCTGGCTGGCCCGGCACCCGCGCTTTCACCTGCACTTCACGCCGACCAGCAGTTCGTGGCTCAATCTGGTCGAGCGCTTCTTTCGTGACCTGACCCAGGACGTGGTGCGGGAGGGCAGTTTTGGCAGCGTGCGGGAACTAGTGGGCGCCATGGAGACGTATCTGGCCGAGCGGAACTTGGCACCCAAGCGATATGTTTGGAAAAAGAAGGGGGCAGAGATTCTCGCCAAGATTGCCAAGGCGCGCGCGGCTCAAGCCGTCGCATCACAGTTATGATCCCCTATTTGATGAACACTACACTAGCACCCAGCGCAGCCCGACTGCCGCCGCCGTGATTGCGAGCGCCAGGCCGTAGCGCCACACGGCCGGCGTATTCCACAGCCGATTCCGCGTCCGCAGCCACCTCTCCTGCCCCCAGGCTTGCGCCTTCATGATTGTTGGCTTCATAGAATCCTCACTATTTCATAAACCCGGTTTCCTTTGGCCAGGCCGGCACTGACTAACAGGCAACACTTTGGGCCGGAAAGCCGCACCGTGCCGGTTGCTTCGCGACGACAACATTCTTGCCTAGTTTGTCCCTTTTGCGCACCGCGTGTCTAAACAAAAGTTGTACCACTAAGGTGCTATAGCCGGCGCACCGGCCTTCGGGCATCTTTCCTGCGTTTGGCAGACAGAGGCTGCGTCGGCGCAGCGATGACAAGAGAGCGAGAGAGAACGGCAGCGCAATACGATTATGAACCGGATGACATCAGACAATATAGCGGGGAGTGAGACCGGCTCGGGTGAGCGCGGCGCTGGCTCCTCGGCGCCGATCAAACGCATCGAGGTCTCCTTTGAGCTCACAGCCAATGCGGAACAGATACCAATCAATCCCTGCGAATGCGCCATGGATGCAATAATCATTTACGACGAAGCCAGCCGCGCCCGGGAAGCGAGCCTTCTGCTCAAACGGGCATCAGCCCGGGCGGACGAATCAACCCAATGGAACTTCAGCGCCTGGCGTCTGGACATGCTCGAATTCCCCCGCCTGGCCGAAGAGGCACTGGAGCGCGGCCAGGAAGCACACCTCCTCGTGCTGGCGGTGGCGCCTCGAGAGGAACTTCCCTCCTCCCTTCTGGCGTGGCTCGAAGCCTGGGCGTGCCATAGACACGTTGACGGGGCTGTGCTGGCCTTGTTCAACGGCGGCCGCCGCGACGCCCTTGCCGCCACGGCGACTCCCGCTCTGCTCGATTTGACGGCGCGCCACGGCTTGAGCTTCATCTGCGACGACATCACTCCCGCCGACCACACACCGGAAGAGGCTCAGCCACCCCGAACCGAGCCCGGCATGGCCTACGCGGCAGCCGCGGCGTCCAACCACGGGGAGCCAGGCTGGGGCGGTTATCAGCACTGGGGCATCAACGAGTGAGAAAGCGCCAGCCATGCCGCAAGGACCAGCTTCCATGAGAACGATCCTCGCAGTGGACGATAATCAGGACGACCTGTTCCTGCTCAAGCGGACGCTTGCCCTTAGCGGAGTGGACCATCGCCTGCTCACCGCGGGGGATGGCGCCCAGGCCGAGGCGCTCCTGGATGACCTTGGAGGCGCCAACACCCCGGCCTTCCCCTCCCTCATCTTCCTCGATGCCCATATGCCCCGCCTCAGCGGCTTTGACTTCCTGGACCGGGTCAAGCACAAGTCCCGCTGCGCCGCGGTGCCGGTCGTGATGCTCTCTTCGTTCGACGACCCGCGTGATGTGGACAAGGCCCTTGAGCTTGGGGCTGCCGCCTGCCTCCACAAGCCCCCGGCCCCCAGGGAGGTGCGCCAGGTCTTACTCACCCTCCAAACCCCTGCACAGTCCCAGGGCAACCACAATGACTGCTCCGGCCCGCTGGGCGCACCGCCGGCGGCACACAACAGAAAGCTAGAATATGACAAAGAAGCATAACTTACCAAACGGATCGAAACCGACGAGCAAAGGCCGGGCACAGACCTTCTCCCTCGCCGCCCCTGGCGCCAGGAACGTGCAGTTGGCCGGCGACTTCACAGATTGGCAGGAGCACCCCATCCCGATGCACGAGGCCGCCGACGGCGTCTGGAGCGCCGACGTCAGACTCGCTCCGGGAGCACACCGATATCGCTTCCTCGTTGATGGCGAGTGGCGCGACGATCCGGAGTGTAACGCCCTCGTCGCCAACCCGTTTGGCACCCGGGACGCCGTGCGCCAGGTCGCGTGAATCCGCCCCTTTGACGGCTGAACCATGAATAAGCACACAGACAACCTGCGGTCCCGGCGAGGGTTTGCCCGCGGGAGAGGGAAGGACGCCTGTCAGCGCTGCGGTCACGCGGAGGTTGTGGGCACACTTCCAGCGCAGCGCCAATTCCCTCTCCCCTTTCCATCTTTGGTCAACCCGGTCCCCGGGCGCTCTGTGGGACCATGCGCAACAACAAGCCTGGTAACATGCGAATCTTAGTGCGAGACGAGGCCCGCCGCCTTTACCGGGGGGTGGTGGACGACTGGGTGGCAGCCGCCGCCGCGTGCGAATTTCAGACGGTGCACGCGGCGGCGCTGAAAGCGAACGAGGACACTGCCCTCACCACGAGTGTTGTCCTGGCCTGCGAGGAGTCGGGATGCGAACTGGCATTGAACCCGGACTATTGCGTTGAACGGCCCAGGAGCTGGCACGTTCGGGCATGAAAGTCCACCAGCCATTATTTTATGCAAGATTCACCTTTTAGCCGCCGGGGAGGACAGGGGGTCCAGGATACTCCAACCGGGACCGCGCAACTGGAGGCCCGCTTTCGCAGGCCCGTGCAGTCGCGATCGCTGCCAGAATCCAGTTGCGCGGCCCGGCATCAGCGAGCCAGGGCGGGAAGGACCCCGATGCGTCGGCGCCCGTACGTTGAAATCGCCCGGGCGGAAGTCGCTCAAAGAGCCCGGCGCCTGTGGGAAGCCGCCGGCCGGCCCGAAGGCCGGGATTGCCAGTTCTGGCTGGAGGCCGAATTGGAAATACTCGCCGCAGCCCTGGCATCCCTGCGGCAGATAATGTCCGCCGCCGCGCTCAGAGAATGGCGGCGTGCTGTAGAGCCTCCTCCAGGCAGCCGATATCACCGCCGCCGCTCAACAGCGCGCTGTCCCGACCGGTTTGCTCGGGAATTGCCTCTGAATGACCCCTTGGGGCCGCTGAGCGTCTCCGGTTCCGGTGCGCGTTCAGTGCGGCCCGGGTAGGCGTCGGCTGCGTCCGGACGGCCGGCCTGGTCAGCCACCCCCGCACCAACGACAATGTGGTTCGGCCTCCGTCAGTTCTGCCGTCCGCCAGGCGCGTACCGTTCACCATGAGAACGAATCCACCTTCAGCGAACCGGGAACCACATCCCCATGACATCCATACAAACCATGCAGGCGGAGCATCGGCTGATCGAAACCGTCGTTAAGGCCCTCGGCGAGGCGGCCACCGCCATCGAGAAAGGCCGCCAACCCGATGCCAACATGCTGACCAACGCGGTGGAGTTCCTGCGCACCTACGCGGACAAGCTTCACCACGGCAAGGAAGAGGCATGGTTCTTCCCGATGCTGGTCAGGCGCGGCGTGCCGCCCCAGGGTTGCCCCATTGGGGGCCTGAACCACGAGCACGAAAAGGGCCGCGCCCTGGTCCAGGCCCTGGCCGACCATGTCTCCGCCTGCCAGGAGCGCCAACCCGGCGCGCAGCAGGAACTGCTCACGACCCTGCGAACCATCCTCGACCTCTACCAGAACCACATCTGGAAAGAGGACGCTATGGTCTTTCCAATGGCTGAAAAGCTCCTGACCGCCGCAGATCAGGATGAACTCGCCGCCAGGTTCGCCGAGGTGGACCGCTCGATCGGTCTTGACACCCTCGCCCGGCTCGAACACTTCGCCAGCAGCCTCACCCCCGCCCCCGATTCGTAGCCGGCGGCGTCAGCCGGCGCATTCCTTCGCCGGGACGCAGATTGGCGCCAACTGACCTTGGCGGTTCTGCCCCTGCCTGGTTCCTCCCCCAGGCCAGCGGGCCGGAAGTCGCATTTCCCCCTTGCTATTCTCCGGGAACAGACCACCTTTACCTCAGCTCTTGATACGTTTTTCACTTCCATGACATGGAAACCGTCAACTGAACGTCGTTCAGTGACGATTTGAGACCCGACCGACGGGAACAGAATGGCGAGCGCAGAACTGTCCAGAATAGTCTGAAGCTATGAGCATGCAGTTGTACGTCGGGAACCTTGACTTTAAGGTCACGGATAACGAGTTGCGCGACGCCTTCGCCTCGTGCGGCACGGTTACGGAAGTTACTGTGGTGAAGGACCGGATCTCCGGACGCCCCCGCGGGTTTGCGTTCGTCACCATGGGCTCGCCGGAAGAGGCGCAGAAGGCCATCCAGGCTATGAACGCCAAGGAACTGGCCGGACGCGCCGTTAACGTGAGCCTCGCCCGGCCGCGCGAGCCCCGCCCCGGCGGCAGTGGCAGCGGTGGCGACGGGCGGCGCGACCACGGTGGAGGCCGCCGCGATCGCCACTAACTCCGAAGCCCACCAGGGCACCGGACAACTGAGACATACCGAAAGACGCCGCGGTTATCACACATCTCGTCCATGGATTTCCGGGTTCCGCCATGCGGCACCTCCAAGCTCAACCTTTTTCCCCGCACCCTCCGGCCGGCTGGAGGGGCGGGATGTGCGGTTCTGGCCGGCTATGAACGACCGTAATCCATGAAAGAACAGCACATCGAAGTCGAAGGCGTCATCAACACCGTCTTACCCGGCACCATGTTCCGCGTCGAGCTGGACAACAAGCACCTCGTCCTCGCCACCATTTCGGGCAGGATGCGCAAACGCTGGGTCCGCCTCACCGTCGGCGACCGGGTCAAGATGGAGATGTCTCCCTACGACCTGGACAAGGCGCGCATCGTTTGGCGCCTGCGGTAGCCGCCTATGCCGCACCCCGTCATCATCCAGGGCGGCATGGGCGTGGCCGTGTCGGGCTGGCTGCTTGCCCGCGCCGTGTCCGGCCAGGGCCAGCTCGGCGTTGTGTCCGGCACTGCCCTGGCTGTCGTCCTGGCCCGGCGCCTCCAGCTCGGCGACCCGGGTGGCGAGCTGCGTCATGCCCTCGCGCAATTCCCCTTCCCGGCCATGGCCGCCCGCGTCCTGTCGGACTACTTCGTTCCCGGCGGCAAGCCGGCCCGCGCCCCGTTCAAGCTCACCCCCATGCCCACCCTGCGGCCCCGGCGCGAGCTGGTCGAGCTGACCGTCGTTGCCAACTTCGTCGAGGTCCTGCTCGCTAAGGAAGGCCATCAGGCTCTCGTCGGCATCAACTATCTCGAAAAGATCCAGCTCCCCACCCTCGCCTCGATCTACGGGGCGATGCTCGCCGGCGTGGATTACATCCTCATGGGCGCCGGGATTCCCCGCGCCATTCCCGGCGCGCTCGACCTGCTGGCCCGGGGCCAACCCGCCTCGCTCCTGATTGACATTGAAGGCGCCCTGCCCGGCGAACAACAGACTTCCGCCTTCGATCCCCGGCATTTTTGCGGCGGCCCCGCTCCCCAGCTCAAGCGCCCCCTCTTCCTCGGCATTGTCGCCTCCGCGACGCTGGCCATCGCCCTCGCCAGGAAGGCCAGCGGACGCGTGGACGGCTTCGTCGTCGAAGGCCCGACCGCCGGCGGCCACAACGCCCCGCCGCGGGGCCCGCTGCAACTCACTCCCGAAGGCGAACCTCTCTACGGTCCGCGCGATGTCCCCGAGCTGCATAAGATCCGCGCCCTCGGCTTGCCCTTCTGGCTGGCAGGCGGGTACGGCCGGCCCGGTAAACTCGCCGAAGCCCGCGGCCTGGGCGCCGCCGGCATCCAGGTGGGAACCCCCTTTGCCTTCTGCGACGAATCCGGCATTGAGCCCGAACTCAAACGCCAGGCCCTCGCCCTGAGCCGTCTCGGCCAGGCCCGCGTCTTCACCGACCCGCTGGCCTCACCCACCGGCTTCCCCTTCAAAGTCGCGCAGGTGCAAAACACGCTTTCCCAGGCCGCCAACTACCAGGCCCGCCGCCGTATCTGCGATCTCGGCTACCTGCGCCATCTCTATCGCAAGCCCGACGGCACCATCGGCTACCGCTGCCCCGCCGAGCCGCTCGAACACTATCGCCGCAAAGGCGGCGCCGCCGAAGAAACCCTCGGCCGCAAGTGCATCTGCAACGCCCTCCCCGCCACCGTTGGCCTTCCCCAGGCCCGCCCCGGGAGCCTCGACGAACTCCCCTTGCTCACCACCGGGGATGACCTTGCCCTCCTAGCGCCATTCCTGCCGCCTGACCGCGACGCCTACACCGCCGCCGACGTTCTCCGCGTGCTCCTCTCCCCCGCCGGCTCCACGGCCAACCCGGAGCCCCATGCCCCGTGACCCCATCGTCAGGCGCCAGAAGATAAAGGTGGCGATTGCCGTGCTGGCCGTTGGCCTTGTGATCAGCGCGCTCCTGGCAACGGCGCTCATCTACATGGCCGGGCTGAGTTCCGTCCGCTAGTTCCGCATGGCGCCCGTCCGGCCTGAGCAGGGGCAGGAGGCCAGGGGTGACGATCCCACGTCGCAACCCGCTCCCGGGCTTGGTAAATAACTGCCATCACTGACGTTGCAAGCAGATACCACCGTGGTGCCTTGGTAGTACCCAAGTAGTACCGTGGTCATAGATACCAAGGTGCCACATAGTTACTCCCTCCGAGGGAGCGGGCATGGTAGGCGGGGAGGTGGGCTAGCGTCGCTTCTCCCGGGTCAGGACGTTTGCTGCTACCGAGGAACGGATCGAAAAAGCCGTGCACCGGCAACTTTTCGATTGACACCTCCCGCGCGTCCCTTCCATTCTTGGGCCAGATTCAGGAACATTTATGAAACAACTCTCTGCGTTTCGGCGCGGCGGAGTCTCTGCAGCCCAAGGTTGCTCCTGGCTGCTCCTGCTTGCCGCAATCCTCACCCCGCCCGAAGCCCTCGCTGCCGTTATCAACTGGACCAACCTCAACGGCGGATTCTGGAGCGCCAGGACCAACTGGAGCCCCAACACCGTCCCAGCCGCCACAGATGACGTGTTCATCGCCGCGCCTGGCACCTACACGGTGACTCAGGACCTTCACGTCACCATCGCCAGCCTCTCGCTCGGCGCCGCGAGCGGCACCCAGACACTCACCAACCCCGGCCTCAATCTCACCCTCAATGGCGCCAGCATCGTCAGCGCCACCGCTGTGTTTGCTCTTGGTGCCGGAACGCTAGCCGGCGCGGGAGTGCTCACGGTTGACGGCATAGTCTTGTGGGACGGCGGCACGATCGGCGGCGCTCTAACCGTCACCACCAACGGCGTGCTTAAGATGGGCGGTTTGGGCACCAAGTACCTGAACAGCATCGGCACACTGATCAATTACGGCCTGGTTGCCTGGTCGGGAACGAACGATCTGCAAACGGCCAATTCCGCCCGGATCATCAACCAGCCCGGCGCGCTGTTCGAGATTCAGAACAACCAGTCGTTCACTATCTACAACGGCGGGGCGATTACCAACCTCGGCACGCTGCGCAAGAGCGCCGGCGGCGGCGCCACTCTCATCACCGTGCCGTTGCACAATTTAGGCACCCTGGACATTCAGTCCGGGTCGGTTGCCTATGGCCCAGGCAGCCGGTTCGACGACGGGACCGCGTTCACCGGCGCGGGGACCAACCTGGTTTACACCGGCACCATCACGTTCAACGGGTCCATATTCTCGGAGAATCTGGAAATTGGCGGTTCGACCATCGCCGGCAACAGCCTCTTCAGCGGCCTGGTGAAATGGACCGCCGGCGAGTTGTCCAGCGGCGTCCTGGGCATCGCCACCAACGGCGTGCTCATCATTTCCGGTTCGGGGACCAAACACCTGAACAGCACCGGCACATTGATCAATTACGGGCTGGTTGCCTGGTCGGGAACGAACGATCTGGAAACGGCCAATTTCGCCCGGATCATTAACCAGCCCGGCGCGCTGTTCGAGATTCAGAACAACCAGTTGTTCACTGTCTCTAACGGCGGGGCGATTACCAACCTCGGCACGCTGCGCAAGAGCGCCGGCGGCGGCGCCACTCTCATCACCGTGCCGTTGCACAATTTAGGCACCCTGGACATTCAGTCCGGGTCGGTTGCCTATGGCCCAGGCAGCCGGTTCGACGACGGGACCGCGTTCACCGGCGCGGGGACCAACCTGGTTTACACCGGCACCATCACGTTCAACGGGTCCATATTCTCGGAGAATCTGGAAATTGGCGGTTCGACCATCGCCGGCAACAGCCTCTTCAGCGGCCTGGTGAAATGGACCGCCGGCGAGTTGTCCAGCGGCGTCCTGGGCATCGCCACCAACGGCGTGCTCATCATTTCCGGTTCGGGGACCAAACACCTGAACAGCACCGGCACATTGATCAATTACGGGCTGGTTGCCTGGTCGGGAACGAACGATCTGGAAACGGCCAATTTCGCCCGGATCATTAACCAGCCCGGCGCGCTGTTCGAGATTCAGAACAACCAGTTGTTCACTGTCTCTAACGGCGGGGCGATCACCAACCTCGGCACGCTGCGCAAGAGCGCCGGCGGCGGAGCCACCCTCATCACCGTGCCGTTGTATAATTTGGGCACCCTCGATGTTCAATCCGGGTCGGTTGCCTATGGCCCGGGCAGCCGGTTCGACGGCGGGACCGCGTTCACCGGCGCGGGGACCAACCTGGTTTACGCCGGCACCATCACGTTCAACGGGTCCATATTCTCGGAGAATCTGGAGATTGGCGGTGCGACCATCGCCGGCAACAGCCTCTTCAGCGGCCTCGTGAAGTGGATTGACGGCGATTTGCCCGGCGGCGTCCTGGGAATCGCCACCAACGGCGTGCTCATTATTTCCGGTTCGGGTACCAAGAACCTGTACGGTACCGGGACCCTCATCAACCACGGCTCAGTCGCCTGGTCGGGAACGAATGATCTGCAAACGGGCAATTCCGCCCGGATCATCAACCAGCCCGGCGCGCTGTTCGAGATTCACAACGACCAGTCGTTCACGATCTACAACGGGGGGGTGATCACCAACTTCGGCACGCTGCGCAAGAGCGCCGGCGGCGGAAATACTCTCATTACCGTGCCGCTTTACAATTCCGGCACGGTGGCCGTGCAAAGCGGGACGATCACCCTCGGAAACCTCACGCACACCGGCGGGGAATTGTCCTTTGGACTCAACAGCCTGACCAATTTCGGCCGGCTCGCCCTTGGCAAAAACATCGCCTTCACGGGAACACTTGGAGTCAATTTGAACGGCGGTTACCTTCCCGTGGCCGGCGACGCTTTTACGCTCATCACTTACCCATCACCGCGCGCGGGAGCCTTTACCAGCTTCGACCTGCCCGTCACTCATGCCTGGCAGACCAACGACTCGATCTACGGGCCTACCGCGCTCACGCTCAGCGTCCTCAACACGCGCCCAACGCTCAACCCCATCTCCCAACAGACGGGCGACGAAGAAACCACCATCACCGTCACCGCCACGGCCACCGATCCTGACCCCGGCCAAACCTGGAATTTCGGTCTCGTAAATCCCCCGCCTGGAGCCGTCATCAACACCAACACCGGGGTCCTCATTTGGACACCGACGGAAGCCCAAGGGCCTGCAACCAACACCATCACCATCGCCGTCACCGACAACGGCATCCCGCCCTTGAGCATCACCAAAGACTTCACCGTCATCGTCCGGGAGGTGAACACCAGGCCCTCGCTCACGGTCCCGCCGGCGCAGACGTTGGATGAACTTACCACCCTCTCGGTCACCAACCGGGCCGCCGACGCCGACCTTCCGCCCAACACCCTTCGCTTCACCCTCGTCTCCGCGCCGCTCGGCGCGATTCTCGACACCAACACCGGCGTGCTTGCCTGGACACCGACCGAGGCCCAGGGCCCCGGCACCAACACCATCACCATCGCCGCCACCGACAACGGCGTGCCGCCGTTGAGTGTGACGAACGATTTCACGGTTGTCGTGCTCGAGTCGAACGTCCCGCCGGTCCTCGCGGCGATCCCTGGTCTGACGGCGATTCAGGACGTGCCGTTGCGCCACACCAACTCCGCTACCGATGCCGACCTGCCGTCCAACTCCCTCAGGTTCGACCTCGTCTCCTCTCCGCCGGGCATGACGCTGGACGCCACCAGCGGGGTCTTGAGCTGGACCCCCGCCGCCGGGCAGGTGCCGTCCACTAATTCCGTCGCCCTTCGCGTCACCGACAACGGCCAGCCGGCCAGAACGGACATGCAGACCTTCTCCGTTGTGGCCTACCCGCTGCCGTTCCTGATCATCACTCGAGCCGGGACGAATGCCGTCTTATCCTGGCCAGCCTATGCCACTGGCTTCACGCTCCAGCAGGCGGCCGACCTCAAGCCGCCCGTCTTCTGGGCGGACATGACCAACGCGGTGTCCCTTGAGAACGGGATGAACCGGGTGACCAACCGGGCGGACGCTTCCTGGCGCTGTTTCCGTCTCCACTACGGCGCCGGGACATCGCGGCCCTGGCTTGCCATCGCGCGCTCCAATGCCAGTGTGATCGTCTCGTGGCCTGTGCTGGCGACCGGTTGGTCGTTGTACGCCACGACCAATCTGGCTGCCGGCCCCGCCGGCTGGGCGCTGGTCCCACCGCCCTACCAGTCCAACGGTGCGAGCCTCCAGTTCACCGATCCGTCGCCGTGGGCTGCCAGGTTCTACCGCCTTCGGAAATAGCGGTAATACATGGCGGCGACAGGCGCCGATGCCCCCGAGCGAAGTTCGCCCCACCTGCTTGCGTCCGCCGAGGTGGTGATCAAGCCAAGCCAGGCCGGAGCAGGCCACAGCTTCAGGGCGAAACCAGGATCGGGCCCGGGTGGCTGCCCGTAATACTCCTGCCGCCTTCGGGCGTGACCAGGTAAGTATTTTCGGTGCCCACCATCCCTACGCCCGGCACCCCTTTCTTGGGTTCGAGCGCCAGCACCATTCCCTCGGTCAGCGGTTCGTCGAATCCTTCGGCGATCACGGGCGGTTCATCAATCTGCAGGCCCACGCCATGCCCCAGGAAGGCCGCCCGCCGGTTCCCAAAGCCCATGAAGTGCGTCAGGAATTGCGGATCGAGGCTCGCCAGGGTGTTGGCGTAAATCTCGGCAGGGATCGCTCCGGGCTTCAGCAGCGAGGCAACCTGGCGTTGAATCTCGACGCAGCGCTGGTGGGCCTCGATGGCCGCCTCGGGCAGCGGTTGGCCGAACACGTAGGTCATTGTCTTGTCCGTCGCGTAACCTTCAACGCTGCACCCGAGATCCGCGAACACCCAGTCGCCCTTTCGCAGCTTGCGATCCCGGCTCCCCAGCACCGGCGCGGCGTGGCTCAAGCCGCGACACCCGCCCGGCCCGTCGAAGTTGGTGGGGTAAAGCGAGTTTTCCCCGAAGCCGAATTGCCCCACGGCGACGTCCACGTTGAACCGGCTGAAGCGCACGGTCCCCTCGTGTCCTTCCCGCACCATCAGCGAATAGAACTCGCAGGCCAGCTCCGCCTCGCTCATCCCCTCGCGCAACAGCGCCGGCCCGGCCTCTTCGAGGATGCGGCGGTGGATGGCACCGGCCCGTTCCATGATCGCCAGTTCGTAGGGACGCTTGACCGCCCGCACCCAGGCAATCTGCGAATCCAGCGACGCCACCTCCCGGCAGGGAAAGTGTTTTCGGAAGCGCTGGACCAGGGCGAGCGGAACCAGCTCGGTCTCGAGATGGATGGCCCGCCGTGAAGCCGTTCCCGCAGCCGCTGCCGCGGCGTCGCGGAAGCTTCTCATGGGGCGGATTTGGGGGAAGAGCGATTCTTCGCAAGCCCGTTCGAAACTGCGGCGCACCCAGAACACCGCTTCGCCGTCGCGGTGAACAAGCAGCAGGCCATCCTGCGTCGTGCCGGTGAAGTAGTATTGGTTGACCTTGCCCAGGAACGCGGCGAGCTCCCAATCCGGTTGCGCGGAATCCATCCGGGCGCGGAATCGCTGCATCCGGGCGGTCAATTCTGAGAGCGGAACCTGTGGGTTCATGAGATAGCCGGCGGCATTATGCGGGGCGGCTCCGGCCGGAAAAGGAAAATCGCCAGCCCCTGGCCGGGCCAGTCTTATCGCTTATGAACGACGGCCGCCGCCGCCTCGGTGCCCGCGCGCCTCGCACGCCGCAACACACCACGCGGACGCGCCCGCCCGGCGAACGTCGGAGCGGCGGGTCTAATCGCCTTGACTCCAGAATCCGTTGCCGGCCCGGACGCGCCGCAAACCATCCCCCGTCCTCATCGCAAGGTCCTTCGAGACGACGCAGGCGTGAGAAAGCTCGCTGGGATACGAGTCCTTATTCGTTAATCCCCCAGGGGCGATACGCGGGGGTGAAAACATAGGGAGCGGCGGACCGCTCCTGGAGCATCCCTCGGAACTGTTCCGACGTGCTCGCCGCGTCGCGCTGCTTCCGGTCGGTCTCCGGGCCCGCCTGAGCGTTGGCCGGGGCCGTCACGGTTGCAGCTTTCACCGCCTTCCCGTCGAAGGATAAAGCGCTAAAGCTTTTCAGAACCTGTGCATGCTTCATAACCACGTCAACTTCGTTTCTGATGCCGGAATCGGCCAATAAGATTTTTGGATTAGACTTATAGGTTTAAGTGAAAGATGGTGGTGTGTGGATTTCCTGAATTACCACCACCTGCGTTACTTTTGGGCCGTGGCCAAGGAAGGCGGTCTGACCAGGGCGGCTGCCAGGCTGCATGTTTCCCAGCCTACCATCAGCGCCCAGATCCAGGCCCTCGAAGGCGCTCTCGGGGAAAAGCTCTTTCGCCGCGCCGGCCGCCACCTGGTCCTGACCGATACCGGCCAGCACGTGCTGGGGTTCGCCGAAGAGATTTTTCTGCTCGGACAGGACCTCGTGAACTCCGTAAAGCAGCGCCCCGCCGCGCGCCCGCTGCGCCTGTACCTTGGCGTGGCCGACGCATTGCCCAAACTGGTTGCCTGCCGCATTATCGAGCCGGTCTTCCGCCTGCCCCAGCCCGTGCAGATTTCCTGCCGGGAAGCCGGCGTGTCGGGCATGGTGGCGGAACTTGCGGCCTACAAGATGGACGTAATCCTGGCGGATGAACCCGCGCCGAGCGGTGTGACGTCCAACGTCTTCAATCACCTGCTCGGCGAAAGTGACGTGACGTTCTGCGCCGTGTCGGCCCTCGCCGCCAGGCTGCGCCGCAGTTTCCCCAATTCACTCCACGACGCCCCGGCCCTTCTTCCGATGACCGGCCGCGGACTGCGCCGCTCCCTGGAAAAGTGGTTTCACGCCCGCGGCGTCCGGCCCCGCCTGGTGGGCGAGTTTGAGGACGCCGCGCTGGTCACTATCCTGGCGCTCGAGGGACGCGGGTTCATGTGCGTGCCCTCCATCGTTGCAAAGGAGGCCGCTCAGCGCTATGGCCTCCGTCTATTTGGGCGCAGCAGGGAATGCCGGCAACAGTTCTACGCCATTACCACCGAGCGCAAGCTCACTCATCCCGCCGTGATCGCGATCACCTCCTCGGCGCCCCGGCTCTTTTCCGCCGCTGCCCGCCGCCGGACTTCCTGAGTTCCACCGCGACAAAGACCACCAGCCCGAGCAGGGGTCCCTGGCAGTCTGCCCGCGCATCGGGCAGAGGCCCGGCGGGGCCCGAAACCCTACGGCTTGTCCTCGCCCGGCTTCTTCATGAACGGGCTGAACAAATCAATCGGGACGGGCAGGAAGGTTGTTGTGTTGTGCTCACTGGAAATCTCGCGCATGGTCTGCAGGAACCGCAGTTGCAGCGCGATGGGCTCTTGGCTGATCATGGCCGCCGCCTGCACCATCTTCTCCGCCGCCTGGAATTCGCCTTCGGCGTTCACAATCTTGGCGCGGCGTTCGCGCTCCGCCTCGGCCTGCTTGGCCATCGCCCGCTTCATGCTGTCCGGCAGCGCCACATCCCGGACCTCGACGGTGGTAACCTTCACGCCCCAGGGCTCGGTTTGGCGGTCAATGATCTCCTGCAACTTCTGGTTGATTGACTCGCGTTGCGACAGCAGGTCATCCAGCGGCGCCTGGCCCAGCACGCTGCGCAGCGTCGTTTGCGCAATCAGCGACGTGGCCTTCCAGAAGTTCTCAACCTTCACCACCGCCTCCACCGGGTCAACCACACGGAAATAGATCACCGCATCCACCGTCACCGGCACATTGTCGCGGGTCATGACCTCCTGCTTCGTCACGTCAATCGTCACCACCCGCAGGTCCATCGTTACCATCCGGTCAACCACCGGTATCAGCAGGATCAGCCCCGGCCCCTTCGCCCCCCGCCGGTGCAGCTTGCCCAGACGGAAGATCACGCCCCGTTCGTATTCGCGCAGGATCCGCACCGCTTGCGGCAATATGATCGCCGCCAGCACGATGGCGGGAATGACCCACTTGCCGAGACCGCTGAGTAATTGTGTGAGTTCTTCCATAGGATCAGCTTTAGCTGTTGATTCGCGCAACGCCCGCGGGCCTGACCCCGGCAAGCCGGTGGGACCGCCAACCGAAGGAAATCCCAATCCGCTCAGCCAAAGTCGCCGCCTTCGGGCACTGGATCCGAAACGTCATTGCGCTAAACCAATTAAGTCCGTCGAATGGCGGCCCGACCATCCGGTTTGTCCTCCGATAACACGCGCCATCGGACCCTCGGTTGAGGGCGTAGAGCGCCCCAACCCGCACACCATCACCCGCCGCGGCCCCGCCGTCAAGCGTGGGCTGTAGTTACTTCTCGAGTCCCGCCGTCAGCGCCGGCCACCGCCGCCGCCACGGAAGCTGCCGCCGCCACCGCCGCGGGAACCGCCGCCGGAGGACATTCGAGGCCCGCTGCCGCCGGAGAAACCACCTCCGCTGCGGAAGGCACTTCTGCTCCCCCCGCTGCTAAATGATGGGCTCATGCTCGGGCGGCTTGCGCTGGCGATGCTTCTGCCCGCGATTTGACCTGAACTTGTACCCACGCTGCTGCGCGAGGAACTGGTGCTGGGGCTGCGGACATAGCGGCCCGCGGATTGACTGCTTGAAGGCGTCCAGGCAGTGCTGCGGCCGGCGCTGGCCGGGCTGGAGCGCACAACCGGGGCGGCGTTCTGATGCGCGGCGGCGTAAGCCTTCGGCCGCTGTGCGGTGGCGCCGCTCCACGCGCTTGTCGGCGTGGAACTGCGGCTGCCGCGGGCCGATGGGGCAAGGGCCTGGCTTCCTTTCGCGCCGGCAGCGGCCATTTGGCTATTGCCGTTACGGCTCCACCCGCTCGTCAGGTTGGCAGCCTGGCTGCTGCGGGCAATTGCGGCATTGGCCTGGCTGGGGTGCGCGCGGGCCGCGGCGGCTTGAGTGCCGTTCCTGCTCCAGAAGCGAGTAGGGCCGCCAGTTGGCGCCGCGCCGGCGGGCCGGCCGGGCCGGTTGCCGGAAGATGGCTGACTAAAACCGCCCGGCGACCTGCTGTGTGAGGCCATAATGCCAGGCTGCCCGTGGGGGCCGGGCCGCCCGTGGCGCATCGGTTGATGATACTTGCCGTGATGATGATTCCAATGATGCGGCGGGGGCCTTCGATCGTCGCAGTAGTAGTGCCCATGGTAATGGCCCCAACTGCCCCAGTAAAAACTAAACGACCAGGATGGATACCAGTAAGGCCACGGATCAAACCAATACGGCCACGGATCGTAAAACGAGTAGTAAACCGGAACGGTGGGCGCCACATAGACCGCGGAGGCCGGCGTGGTCTCCACAACGCTGGTCGCCAGCAGCGGCGAGGAATCAGGGACAACCTGCGGCTCCTCGGGGGCAGGCGCATAGGCCGGCTGCGGGGTCGTTTGCGGCGCAGCGGACGGTCGTGATTGGTTGAGCATGGACGCCAGGACGCGGTCGGACACCCCTTCCTTGCGCAGGTAGATAATCTCCGACGCGGTCAAGTTGAAGCTGCGCCCGCTGTTCTCGATGAACGCAACGGTGACATCGTCGCTGACCTTCCCGCGCGCGAGTTTCAGGATATCCGCAACGCCCTGGGACAGTTGAACCGGTTCCGTAGCGGTCGCCGCGGCGCTCATGGAGGTGTTTGGCGCGGAAGTCTCCTCAGTGAGGGCGGATGCGGCCGTGCCGCCCCACACGGCTGCTGCGGCAACCAGGGAGACTGCGATTCGGATGCTCTGCGTATTCATATTATGTCACCCGTAGTGGACGATGTTAATGTCTCGGAAATTCAGCGCGGTGTCAAGCCAATCCCATAGGGATTGCATCGTTCAGTCCAGGGTTGGACCGCCGGGGCAAAGGGGAGCGGTCCTGGGAAAAGCGCGCCCAATGAACCAGCCAACCCGAAAGGGTTGTATCTGGCGCCCAGCCCTGCGGCCGCAACCCTTTCAGGGTTGAGGACCCCTCCGGCCACCAACCCAGGGTCGTGCCTCGCAACCCTGGGCTGGTAGATCGAATCCCTTCGGGACTAACGGGTTTTCTGTCCCGAGTTGTGGGTAATGCTGAGGTCGGGGGAGCAAGCCAGGCGCGCAGCCTGCCGCTCAGCACGGGCGGGCGCGCAAGAAACCAAATCCCTGTCAGTCGTTAGAACCGCGTCAGCGCCTCCAGTTCCCGCAGGCGATCTTCAATCTGGCGCCTGCTGACTCGCGTGGTGCGCTTCAGTCCAAAGCCTTCACAGCAGAATGAGGCAACGACGCTGCCGTAGGTCATGGCCCGGCGGATGTGCTTGTCCACTGGCCCCCTGGCCGCAGCCAGGCAGCCCATCAGCGCGCCGACAAAAGAGTCGCCGGCCCCAGTGGGGTCCACCACCTTGCTCAACGGATACGCCGGACACAGGAAGAGTCCCCGGGGGCCGGACAGCACCGATCCGTGCGATCCCTTCTTGATGATCACGTACTTGGGGCCCAGACGATGCATCTTCCTGAACGCGCTCGCCATGTTCTCTTCCCCGGTCAACTGCTGCGCCTCGCTGTCGTTGAGCACGAACAAATCCAGCCGCTTGAGCAGCCGCAGCAAGTCCGGCAGCGCCACCTTGAGCCACAAATCCATCGTGTCCGCCGCCACAAACCGCGGCCGCCGCATCTGGTCCAGCACATGATGCTGCAAGCCCGGCGCAATGTTGGCCAGCAGCACAAACGGCGTGTCCTGATACGCCCTGGGCAGTTCGGGCGTGAACTTCTCGAACACGCCCAGCTCGGTCCGCAGCGTCCGCCGGTTGTTCATGTTCTCCTCGTACTCCCCCGACCAATGAAAGGTCTTGCCCGGCGCCCGCTGCAAGCCCGCCAGGTCAATCCCGTGACGCGCGTAGAGCCGGAGGTAGCGCGCGGGAAAATCCCCACCCACCACCCCGACCATCTGCACCGGGCCAAAAAAACTCGCCGCCACCGACGCATGGCTGGCCGAGCCGCCCAGCAACCGCGGATTCTCCGCCCCGGGAGTTTTGATCGAATCCAGGGCCGTCGAGCCGACAATCAGAACGTTCATATCAATGCTATTCACAGGTTTGGCCGCGGTTCGCCCGGCGGCGCTTTCAAAAAGTGCTTCACGACCTCTTTGGCGACAGCGGGAATGATCTCGCGCTCGCCGGCGTGGCCCACGGTGAAGGTGACAAGGATGAACCTGGCGCCGTTGGGCAGCTCGACGTAGGCGGCGTCGTGGCGGGTCTGGCTGGTCCACCCGGCCTTGGACCACAGCTTCGCACCGGGCGGCAGGGCCAACGCGGTGTAATTGTGGGCCTGCGCATCCTTGCCGCCGGATTCCGGGGAGAAGTCCCTCTTCAGGAGTTCCATCATCTCGGCGCAGCGCCTGGCGGAGACGGCCTGGCCGGTGACGATCCCGGTCAGGAGCCGGGCGGTGGCGTCGGTGGTGAGCCAGTTGCGGTGATTGGGCTGGTGCATCTTCACCGACTGCATCTCGCGCCCGTAAGGACCTTCACACCAGGGCTTGCGGTTCACGTTGATATTCGAGTAACCCAGCGAGGCGAACCAGCGGTTGACGGCATTGCGCTTGTGATACCACTCCTCCATCTCCCGCAGGGCGAGCTCGGGGCCGCTGGTGGTGCCGGTCAGCAAATCCACCAGGTAGCCCGTCGCCTCGTTGAGGGAATCCACAATCATGTCGCGCATCGCGCGGCGCAGTTCTTCGGTATCCTCCAGCTTGCCGTCCTCCAGCCAACGATGCACCGCCACCAGATAAAACAGCTTGATGACGCTGGCCGGGTAGATCTGCTCGCCGCCGCGGTAACTGGCCTGGACCGGCTGCCGGAAATCGCGCAAGTCCACCAGCGTCACCGCTATCTGGTCCGCGCCGAGCTTCTGTGCGGCAAACCGATCGCGCGCGCCCCTGACGGCTCGGTCCACAACTTCCTGCAGACGCGCCGCATGGGCCGGCCCCGGCGTTGCAGCGGCAGCGCGGGCGACCGTCCCGGTTTGTGCGAAGCCGTTATTCACGGCCACCAGCGATAGCAGAACCAGCGCGGCAAGGGTAGCCCGGATCGGCGGAATCGTCGCTCGACTGCAATGTCTTTGGCCGCAAGTTTTCACTGCCGGAAATCGTCTCATGCCTCACCCAATAGCACAAGGCGCGCGAGGGTATGAGAAGAAAACGCCCGCGCCCCGGGCTAAGGAGGCGCGCGCTCATGCTGCCGCGGCGGCCGCCCTTCGCCGCGCAACTGCCCTCCCGGCCGACCGGGCCGCGGAGCCTACCTGCCCGACCGCGAGCTGGAGGATGTCCTGGGCGAACGCGACGCCGGCTCGGCCGTCGAGCGGCTCCTGGATACCGGTTGCGAACGCGCCTCAACTGATTGGCCCTGTGTCTTGGGCTGATAGACGCGCTGATTCGCAGACCGCGAAGCCGGGGACGGGGATTGAACTGCCTTGGGCTTGTTGTACAACGCCGGCAATCCCGCATCCGACCGGTAGCCGGGCGCAGAGCGAGTTCCCTGCTTCCACTCCGCGGGCGCGCGGGGCGTGGCCGGGCCGGCTGGAATCTTCGGCACTGATCGGGACACGGTCGGGGTTGATTGCACCTGCGGTGTGGACACTGATCGCGTGGTGCTGGACACGGCCGGGGTTGTGGCGCTCCGCGCAACCGGCGCCGCCGGCGCGGTTCGGGCGGCGCTGGGCGCTGTCCAGGTTTGCGTCGAAGCCGCGCCCCTTGCCGCGCCGGACGACGGCGCAGTTCTGACAGCTTGTGCTGCCGGCGCCGGCTGGGCCGCTCTTTGCGTCGGCTGAACCTGCGTTGTGACGCTCCGCGCAACTGGCGCCGCCGGCCCGGTTCGAGCCGCCTCGGGCGCCGCCTGGGCTTCCTTCGGGGAAGCTAACCTTGTGGCGCCGGATGACGGCGCAGTTCTGGCAGCTTGTCCCGCCGGTGCCGGCTGGGCGGCTCTTTGCGTTGGCTGGACCTGCGGTGCGGACTTGGCGCGCGCGCTGCTCGTCCAGTCCGAGGTGGTTTTGCCCCGGGCGGCCGGCGCTGCCGGCGCCGCCGCGACGGAGGCCGGCGCGGATTGCAGGCGCGACGCCGACGGTGGCGCGGCGCTGCTCGTCCGGGATGCAACCCGGTCCGATTCCAGCCTCGAGCGGCCGGCGTCAGCGAAGGACTGGCCGCGGGCTGGCGTCGCGCTGGGCGTGTGCCGAATCACCGGATTCTGCGCGTCCAACCGCTGCGCAACCATGTTGCCGGACCGCGCCGGCGCTTCAAGCTGCGGCCGGTAAACCACCGATCCCGCACGGGTGGGCATCCGGTCCGGCCGATCCTTCCAGTCGCGCACTGTCGCCCGCGGAACGTGGCCGCGGTTGGCGCTGGAGAATCGCTCGACCGGTATCCCCGGGTGCTCGATCCGGTTGTTGCGCACGATATAGTTGTTCACGATGGTCGTCTGGTGGAACACCGGGCCGACCCGGCCGCGCGGCAGGCATCGCCGGTGGAGGTCGTGGTGGAAAAAGTCGCCAAAGCCGACGAACAGAAACGCGTCGCTGCCCAAACCGAAGCCGAAGCTCGCGCTGACGCTGACGCCGTTGTAGCGCCAGCCCAGGTGAATATCAAATACGGCGTGCGGCGGCAGCGGCGCCCAGCCGCAATAATCGCCGCTTGACCGCCAGGTCACCCACGCCGGCCCCCAAACGCGGTCCGGCAGCCACACCCAGCCGGTGCGCGGATGCATGTGCCAGCGGCCGTAGTGAAACGGCGCCCAGCCCCACGAATACGTCGAATGCCAGTACCAGCCGAAATCACTGTAAACCCACGAGCCGCCGTGGCAGTAAGGCCGCCAACCCGGCGTAACCACCACCGCCGTCGGCTGCCAGCACCAACCGTAGCCGTCCAGTTGCACCCAGGTGCCGTAGGGCGCGAGGCTGTCATAAAAATACGCCACGTCGGGCGGCGGGCTGCTGACATACACCGGCGCGGGCGCAACAGCCACCGCAGGGGCGGCGGCGGGCGCGGGCGCAGCGACCGGCGCGGCAGGAGCCGGCGCCGGCGCCACGGCGGCCGGCGCAGGCGCAACGGGAGCCGGGCTGACGGCGGCGGGCGCGTATTGCTGTTCCTGGGCCCGCAGCGTGCCGTCATGGTCCAGCATGGCCGAAGTAATCCCCGCGGGCAAACCAAGGTCCTTGAGGTAAAGCACATCGTCCGCGGACAGGTTGAATTGGGCCTGCGAATTCCTGATGTAAGACAGAACGACTTCGTCGCCAACCCCGGCGGTGGCCAGCCGAATGACTTCGGCGGCGCCCGGCGAAAGACTGGCCGGCGCGACGGCCTCGGCTCTTGCCGCGGCGTCCGGCACGGTGGCCGCCGGGACCTGGGCGGAACTGGAGAGCACCGGGATGATCACCCCGGCCAACAAACCACACCAGCTTGTAGTTCTCATAGTATTCAGCGGCGCTAGCTTCATTACCGGATTAGACCAACAGGGCGGAGCTTTATTCACACCAACACTTCCAACCAGGATTGCGCAGGATACAACGCGCCCCGGCTCGGCGTCCAGCCGGAACACCGTCGCCGGCAGCTCCGGAACATCGAACCGCCGCATCGCGAATCCCGGCTCGCCTCAAAACGGCTTTGTCCGGGCGCGCGTCTTCTGGTATCCAAGGACAGGATATGAGAGGGCGAAAGATATGTGCTGCGCAAAGCACCGCGCTCTTCGTGTGCTGCCTGATCGCCGCGCGCAATGCCAATGGCGCGGCCCCCGCGGTCTCGAACGTTCGCGCCGTGCAGCGGCCCGGTGCCGCTTGCGTGGACATCACCTACGATCTGGCCGCCCCGGACAACATCGCTTCGACCGTAGCCATCACACTTTCGACCAATGCCGGCACAACCTGGTTCTCTCCCGGCGCCTCCCTCACCGGGCAGGCCGGCAGCGGCATTGCCCCAGGCAGTGGAAAGCTGGCCACTTGGAGCGCCGGCAGCGAGTTGCCAGCCGCGCTCTTCGCCAACCTCCGCGTCCGGGTGACCGCCGAGGAGTCCAGTGCCCCCGCCGGCATGGCGCTCCTCCCCGCCGGCAAATTCATCATGGGCAACAGCATGGACCCGAGCGAGGGCGGCTCGGAAGAATTGCCGCAGCATACCGTGTATGTAAGCGCGTTCTACATGGACCGGCACGAGGTGACCAAGGCGCTGTGGGACGAGGTGAAGGCGTGGAAGGCGGGCAACGGTTACAGCTACGAGCACGCCGGCTCGGGAAAGGCCGCCCGCCATCCCGTGCAGACAGTCAACTGGCGGGACTGTGTCAAGTGGTGCAACGCGCGGAGCGAGAAGGAAGGGCTCACACCGTGCTACTACCACGAGCCCAGCCTGACGACCATCTATAAATCAGGCAAGGCCGTCCCGTACCCGAAGTGGGATGCCAACGGGTATCGGTTGCCGACCGAGGCGGAGTGGGAAAAGGCGGCGCGGGGCGGAGCCGGCGGGCATCGGTTCCCGTGGAGCGACACGGACAACATCACGCAGAGCCGCGCCAACTACTGCAGTTACTGGTCTCAATCAGGGCCCTATTACTCCTACGATCTGAACCCCACCAATGGCTATCATCCGACCTTCGCCACCAACGGCTTTCCTTACACCAGTCCGGTGGGCAATTTCGGAGCGAACGGGTATGGGCTGCATGACATGGCCGGCAATGTCTGGGAGTGGTGCTGGGACTGGTATTCGGCCACCTACTACAACTCGTCGCCGGCGACCGATCCGCGCGGCCCCGACTCCGGCGCATACCGCGTGCTGCGCGGCGGCTCGTGGGTCAACCGCGCCATCCACTGCCGGTGCGCGGACCGCTACATCAACGACTCCACCGGCGCCTACAATTACAACGGGTTCCGCTGCGTGAGACGGCTTTAGCCCCCGGCCCGCTGCCGCTTTGCCCGGCGGGCCGTGAATCGGCGCCTGCCGGACCCGCCGCTGCGCGCGCCTTCCCCCGCGATAAATGGGTGGACTTCCTGCGCCAACCGGGATAGAGGGAAGGCATGAATACTCGCCTCACCGTTACGCGCCGGCGCTTCCTGCAAACCAGCTTCGTGGCAACCGCTGCCCTGACCATGGGCCGCGGCTTCGCCCAGGCCCCGACCCGACCCGTCCGCCTGGGAATGATCGGGACAGGCAATCGCGGCCTGAGCCTGCTCCACACCTTGTTGCTGTTCCCCGAGGCGGACGTTCGCGCCGTCTGCGATCTGTTGCCCGACCACGCGCAGAGCGCCGCCCGGATGATCGAGCAGCGGACACAGCGGCGCCCGGAAGTCTATGCCGGCGACGAGCTGGCCTGGGAGAAGCTGGTCGCCCGGGCGGATCTGGACGCGGTAATCATTGCCACGCCGTGGGACTGGCACACCCGGATGGCCACCGCCGCCATGCGCGCCGGCAAGTATCCGGGCGTGGAAGTGCCCGCGGCCATCAGCACCCGCGAATGCTGGGACCTGGTGCGCACCTCCGAACGCACCGGCATCCCCTGCATGATGCTCGAAAACGTCTGCTACTTCGAGCGCGTGCTAACCCTGCTGCGCATGGTGCGCGAAGGCGTGTTCGGCGAAGTGCTGCACTGCGAGGCCGGCTACCAGCATGACTGCCGGTCGCTCATGTTCGATGCCCAGGACAAGCTGACCTGGCGCGGCCTCCATTCCGTTGCCATGAATGGCAACCTCTACCCCACTCATGGCCTGGGCCCGGCAGCCCAATGGATGAACATCAACCGCGGCGACCGGTTCGTTACCCTCACCAGCATGAGCACCCCGGCCCGGGGGCTGAAGCACTACGCGGCGCAGGAGCTCGGGCCCGACCACAAATTGGCCCGGCTTGACTACGTCCAGGGCGACGTCAACACCACCCTGCTCAAGACCGCCCGGGGCATGACCGTGACTCTCTATTACAGCACGCTGGCACCCCGGCCCTATGACCTGATCCTGCGCCTGCAAGGAGTCAACGGCATCTATCTCGACACCAACCAAACCATCAGCCTGGAGCAGCCCGGCAAAGGCGCCGAACAGTGGGAACCCTTCGCGCCTTACCTCCAGAAATACCCCCACCCGCTCTGGCGAACCCTGGGCGCCGCCGCCGCCAAAAGCGGCGGCCACGAAGGCGCCGAGTACCTCATGTTCCACGACTTCCTCAAATCGGTCCGCAACAAGGCCCCCGGCCCCCAGGACGTCTACGATGCAGCCGCCTGGTCGGCTGTCGTCGGGCTCTCCCTCGAATCGGTCGCCCGCGGCGGCAAACTTGTCGAGTTCCCCGACTTCACCCGCGGCAAGTGGAAGACGACCCCGCCCCTCCCGGTTTACGCGGCATGAGACCCAATACCCCTCCCCCCGAACTTGTAGTTCGGGACACAATAGCAGAGGCGCAGCCCTAATGGACTGCGCCCAAACAACCTAGCTAAACAAACCCCACAACTAACCCTGACAAACCCTCGCACGCCTCTGCCAAATGTCAAATGGCGGGCCGCAGCGTCCCCTCTAACCGCCCAAACAACCCGAGAAGCTTATACCTTTGCCCGAAACAGCCCAAGAGGCAGGGCTAGCCGTTTCCCCCCGTAATCCCAAAGCCCCATACTGTCCATTTATTAGACACTCACGCCGCCTCCAGCTTCGGCAACTCCCAAACAGCCAGCAACCACATAACCTGCTACATTTAAGCCACTTCGCCACTCACCGTTGCCACCGCCAAGCCGTGTACAAGGGGTGTACAAGGGATGCTCATCGGGTGCACAAGGGAAAATCGCTTGAGCACCCGGTGAGCACCCGGTGTACACCCCTTGTACACGGCGCTGAGGGAGGGTGGAATGGCGGAATTTGCAGGGGTTAGCTCCGGCGAGGGGGGATTCGGTGACGGGAGTGGGGGCCGGGCGCGGTGCTGGGTTTGCGGCCCAATCCGGCTGTTGGGGGAGGCCGGGATGCGCCCGGATTAGAGGCCGACACCTTCCAGGAGTTGCCGGAAACCGCGCCATCGGCCGGGCTGTCGGGGGGTGAGCAACCCTTCCCGGGCGCGATCAAGGTCGAACTGGATCAACACGCCGACGCTGTGTGCGCCGCGGCCGTGCGACCGCATGGCATCCACGCCATAGCCGTAGCCGACCATGATCTTCCAGGAAGGCGATTTGAAGAGGATGCCGGCGCCCACGCCGGTATGCCAGCGGCCCGGCTGCTCCAGGCCGGGGAGGTAATCCACCAGGGCGGTGCTGGCGGTGGCAGTGAGGTTCCAGTGCTGGCGCGCATCGAGCGGGACCAGGTAGCTGCCGCTGGCCAGCATGAAATGCCTGGCGCTGAGTTCCTGATAGTAATAGCCGGGCAGCGACAGCGGGAATTCCGAGGCCAGCGGCAGCAGCGAGCCGAGGCGGTAGGCGCTGAAACGGTCGGCTTCGAGGCTTGCGCCGGCGGTCAGGCTGATGAAGAAGCGGTGCTTTGATTCGGGCAGGGTGTAGGCGAGCAGGGCCTCGCCCCAGAACAGGTGTGACCAGGACTCGACCGACCGGTCGCCGTAACCGTAGTTGCCCGCGCCGGTGCGGAACAGGCCCTCATACCAGCAGGAGAGTTCCATCGCCAGGTCGGGGAAGAGCACGGGTTCCTGGCCGCCCCAGCGCAGGCCGGTGCGAAAGCCGAAGGTGCCACAGTCTTGCGGCAGCCGGAAGTCGTCGGCGGTGTCGCTGCTTCGTTCGTAGGTGGAGTAATGCCCGGTGGCGCGCACCAGGCCGTAGAGGGGAATCTCGCGCTCGGGGTTGAAGAGGTGGTAGAGGCTTAAGGAGGTTTCCGCCCCGTAGCCGGTGAAGGACTGGCTGGGGCGGTAGGTTCCGCGCCGGGTCTCGTAATAGCTGTCCGCGTAGCCGCCGCCGGCCAGGCCGACGCCTAGGTGGGTGTGCTCGCCGAGGGCGCGGGCGATGCCCAGCTCCGAGTCGAGGTAGGTCGGCGCCACCGCCAGGCGCAAGGTGAGATTCGTGCGCAGGAAACCTGGCTGGTTGCGATAGTAGAAGGCATAGCCCGAGGGCGGGGCATGATCCTGGAGCGCCGCGTTGTAGCCGAGCTGCAGCAGATCGCGTTTAACCGGGTCAATCTGGGCCGGGACCGTGAACGGGCAGAGCCAGCCCGCGAGCATCAGGAGGGAAACCCAGCTCTGGCGATGGTTCACCCCTTCTACCTAGCCCATAAACCTCGTCGGGGCAAGCGGGTTTCAGCCCGGCACGATGCCGCGTTCCGTTGTCGCCGCCGCCCTATTTGAATGCCCGCTTGAGGTCCGCCATGAGGTCCTCCGGATCTTCGATGCCGACCGAATAGCGGATTAAGCCTTCGGGGATGCCCATCGCCTTGCGCTCGGCCGGTGTGCACTCGACATGGCTGGTGGTGGCCGGCGGACCTGCGATGGTCTCGACGGCTCCGAGGTTGGCGGCCAGGTGCGCATACCGCAGCCGGGGGAGGAAGGCGCGAACGGCCTTGAAGCCGCCCTTGAGCATGAAGCTGAGCACGCCGCCGAAGCCGCTCATCTGCCGCCGGGCAATTTCGTGCTGCGGATGCGAGGGCAGGCCGGGATAGAAGACGCGGCTTACCTGGGGCTGGGCTTCCAGGAACCGCCCGATTTGCAGGGCGCTCTGGTTTTGCTGGCGAATGCGCAGGTGCAGGGTTTTCATGCCTCGCAACAGGAGGTAGGCCGCCATCGGGTCGAGCGTCGCGCCGGTGATTTCGCGGTAATGATGAATCTGCCGGATGAGGTTCCCGGGCCCGCAGACGACGCCGCCGAGCGCGTCGGCGTGGCCGCCGAGGAACTTGGTTGCGCTGTGCAGGACGAGGTCCACGCCCAGCGCCAGCGGCGTTTGGTTGATCGGCGTGGCGAATGTGTTGTCGGCCACCACGATGGCGCCCACCCGGTGCGCCGCCCGCGCCAGGCGCGCAATGTCCATGACCTTGAGCGTGGGATTGGTGGGCGTCTCGATATAGAGGACCCGGCATTTTTTCGCAATCTGCGCCTCGATGGCCTTATGGTCGGTCGTGTCACAGAGCGCGACTTTGATGCGGAAGCGGGGCAGGAAATCGAGGAACAGTCTGTTTGTGCCGCCGTAGCTGTCCTTGACGGAGACCAACCGGTCTCCCGGCGAGAGCAGGGTGAAGAGGGTGTTGCTGATGGCGGCCATGCCGGTGGCAAAGCTGGTGGCAGCCTCGGCCCCTTCCAGCCGCCGCACCTTGTCCTCGAACGCGAGGACGGTCGGGTTGGTGTTTCGGCTGTAGATGTGGCCGGGCCGGCGCCCCAGCGCGGCGGCCTGCCACTTGTCCACGTCCGGATAGCCGAACGATACGCTGTGAACGACCGGCACCTGGGTTGATCCCCACCACGAGTCTTTTTCTTCTCCTCCCCACACCGCCAGGGTGCCGGGCCGAGGTTGACGTTGGATTGGCATGATTCAGTGAATACCATGCACGAGGCCGGACACGCAACCCAACACTCGCGCGCGCGGATGGACGGACCAAAGCGGGCAAGATGCCCGCGGTCCGGGTACCCAACACTCGCGCGCGCGGGCGGCCGGCGGCACCGGGACGACGCCGGCGGGGTGGCGGCATGAGGGGCGGCGGCCAACTACTGCAGGCGCACCCGGAAGAAGAGCTGCGAGGCTGCGCTGGTGGAGTTGGTGTAGGACTGCGGCAGACAATCGCCCGCATTGGTCTGCAGAGGGACCCAACTGGAGTTGACAACGGGTGTCCTGGCTTCCACCACATAATCCTTGCCGGCGACCGAGTTGTAGGAGAAGGCGAAGCCGGCGGGGGGGACGCGGCGCGGGTTCATAAGCACCGGCCGCGTGCCGCAGCAGTCGTAGCTAACCTGGGAAAGCGCAATCGTGTCCACATACCAGCCGATACCACCAGTGCCGGAATCGGTGCCCAACCGCCAGCGCAACTGGACGCTGCCGCCTGCCGCCGCGGCGGGCAGCAGCACCGTCGTGGTCGTCCATTCCGAGAGTCCCGCCCAGGCGGATCGGCCGCCCAGCGGATTGCCATAAGCGGAGGAGAGGGTGGCAACGTATCCGCCGCTGAGAAACGAGCCGCCCGCGCTGAGGATGTCGTCAAATGCTCCGCCATTGATGGCGATTTCCAGAACCCCGCCGTCATAGTCGGCTTCGGTGTCGTAATAATGCCGGAACGTGAGTTGGGCGCCGGCCGAGGTGATGGGGATGGGCGGCGAAGTGAGCTGGTAGTCGGCGACCGTGGCGGCATTATGAGCAAAGACGCAGTTCGGGTAGGAGTCATGACGGGCGTTTGAGGTCACCCATGCGTCCTGGGAAGTGGTCCAGTTGGCCGGCAGCGCCGGGACAGCCATGCCATCGAAGTTTTCGGAGTAAAACGCGCTGGCGACCTGGGCGCCCAGGGTGAAGCTGACGGCGCCGCTGCCCATTATGTGCGTGGCGTCGGGGTAACGGTGGCCGCCGTCGTGAAGCTGCAAGACGGGCTGGATGGTGCCGCCGCACGGGCCGCAGGCGGTGAAAGTGAGGGAGCAGGTCGTCGCCCCGCCGCTGACGAGGACGCCGCAATACTGCGGCGCGCCGGGGAGGACAACGCCAGGGTCGGCAAGCAGCGAGGCGACGAGATTCGTCGTGCTTTTGCCGCCGAAGTTCTTGAGAGTGAAGCTCACTGTGACCGTTTCTCCCGGATCAATCACGCCGTTGGCCGGGGAACAGCTTTCGTTGGTCAGCGCCGCGCCGGTCAGCGCGAGGACCGGCGTCAGCATCGGGTCGGCGCCGGGGACGCTGGTGCCGGCCGTTTCGAGGGGATCAAGCCAGTCCCGCAGGCGATCGGATGGGAAGCCGCCGCTGGCCCAAGCGACGGAGAACTTGCCGTAGCAATCGGTTTGGTCCGAGCCGCCGCAGACCGAGCTGCCGCCGGAAAGCGTGCCCACCAGCCGGTGGGTTGCGGTGTCCCATATTCCGGAGCCGGAGGAGCCGTGTTCGGTCACCCCCGAACTCCAAAGCACATGCCAATGAGAGTTGTCGCCGCCGGTCGCGATGCAACTGTCAACAGTGGTCAGAGGGGTGGTTGAAATGCTGATGGATTTCACATCGGAATCCGGGTGGTGGATGCCGACGCCCGCCGAGGGCGCCACGCCCGAGCGGTCCCAGCCGGAATAATAGACCTGGAAGGCGGGATCGGGGATGGAGGTCAGCTCGAGGAGCGCGAAATCCACATCGTACTTGGCCGCGCGAAAGATCGCCCCGCTCTGGTTCTGCGCGAGCGAGCCGGGCCCGTGGGTGCCACAGGTTGGCGACTGGTAGTTCCAGTACACCACGACAGTGCCCGCGTTGGCGACGCTCAGGTCGCAATGATTCGCGGTAAGGAAGAACGGGCGGAAATCACCCGCCCCGGTCATGACCAGCGTCCCGGTGCACTTCCACACTCCGTTTATGGTATAAACGGCCACGCTGCGAATCTCGTTGGTCCAGGGAACACCCACGGGGCAGACGACGTCGTTATTGCAGGCGCCCGCGTCCTTGGGAGTGCCGGAGTCTTTCGGCTTGCGACAGAAGTCTCGATAGCCGGTGCAGACCTGGGCGAGCAGGAGCTGCGGCTCGGGCTGCGCCTGCACCTGCGCCGGCACGAACAGCTCCACCACCGCCGCCGCGCCGGGCACGACCGCCGTCCAAAGCCGGCCATCCGGCTGGTTGTCCCTGGAAGTATAGGGGCCCTGGAAGGAGGATTCGCTTTCGGAGATGATATGGAGCGTGGCGCCCTCGGGCAGCCAGAAGGCGGCGAAGCCCAGGTTGAGATCGGTGGCGCCCGCGGACACGATCCGCAATCGCCAGAGCCGGCCATCGGGCAGTTGTTCCCAGGCGCCGTGGGTGGCCGTAGTCACCGCCACGGGGCGCGCCACCGCGAAGCGTTGCGGGGCCGGGGCCGATTTCTGCCGGTCGGCAGCCAGTTCCGCCGCGACGTCCGTGGCCGGCAGGATGAGCTGCGGGATGGCGGCCAGTTCCTGGACTGCCCGCTGCGCGCTCGGCGGCAGCGCGCCGACCCGCGCCGACAGCGGCAGCGCGCCGGCCAGCAGCAGCAGGCCCGCGCATATTATACCACTTCCAGCTTGGAAGCGCATGATTCCAAGACCAGGGAGTGCCCTCACCCCTTCGGAAGGAGAGAGAATTCCCCGAACTACCGGCTCGCGCCTTGTCCCCCTGAACCCCTCACCCGCCCCAAAGGGCACCCTCTCCCCCTCGGAGGGAGGGGAGAGGGAAGGGGTGAGGGGGCCGTTCGTAATGCCGAGGTTCATGGCGAGGGAAAGTTGCCGGCAGCGAATGGCGCATTCGCAAGCCGGAGTTGGTTTTGGCAAGCCGGGACCGGAAGAAAGAGCGCCGGCAAGAGACGCGGGCGCCGGGGCGGCGGGCAGCCAGACGCCGGCAGAACTGACGCGGGCGCGGGCTCAGCGCCGCTGATGGCAAGGTCCAGCACGCTGCGCTCCCCTATTCCAGATTCAAGACCTGGAAGTTGTCCAGGTAAAGGTTGTAGGCGCCCGCGCCGCCGGCAGGCACCAGGGTCAATTGCTCGAGCACCCCCTTGCCAGTGGAGGACTCCAGAATGCCGTTGCCGCTGGAGGCCCGCACGGGCTCGTAAGGAATAAAGAAATCGAGGCCGGTCCATTGGTTCGCCGGGACGAGGCGTCCGCGGGGCGGGCTGATGGAATTGTCCGTCGTGCCGCCGACCCATTCGATGGCGCCCGCGGTGCCGCCGTCGCCGCCAATCGGCGCGGCGGTGTCGGTTTCCCGCAGGCCGATTGCGACGTAGAGGTCGCGGTCGGCGCAGATGTCGAACCGCAGGACCTGGTTGAAGCCGATGGCGGGGTTGGGGAGGTTGGGCGCATTGCTGGTGGTCAGGCGCAGCCAGGGATTGGTCGTTCCGCTCTTGAACGTCCAGGCGGCCTTGAGCACCCGCGCGCCCGCGTGGCCCGCCGGGAAATCGTTGGTCACACAGGTAACGTTGGCCACGCCGGCGCTCGTGTCCAAGTAACCCGAGGTCGGCCCCGAGTAGGACGGGGCCCGGAACATCACGCTGGTCCCGGAGGCGTAGTCTTCAAAATCAGTTAGCGTTTGCAGCGGCCCGGCGCAAGCGCGGTAGAAGCGCTGCTGAAAACTCCCGGCGCCTGGGTCGCAGAAGGGCAACAGGGAGTTGGTGGGGGGCAGGACGCAGACCGGCAGCCAGTCGGCGAGGTTGGTCGAGGCAAAGACCACGACGGCGTTGGTGCCGTGGCCGGAGAGGGCGGCGCGGAATTGTCCCGCGACGATGCTCGGGGAGTGGAATCGCAGGCCGAAGAGGCCGAGCGTGAAATCCAGGGTGGCAACATTGCCCGCGGTAATCGCGACCGCATTGGTCTGCGGCTCGAAGCCGGCGAATCCGGCGCTGACCAGGTAGGTTCCCGGCGGCAAGTCCACCGCCCCATAAAAGCCGGTGCCATCGTTGGTCAATGTCCGGCTCAGCGGCCCGGTCAACTGGAGGACGGCGCCGTCCAGCGGCGTGCCGGTCGAGCCGCCATAGACCAATCCCTTGAGATGGCCCTTGGCAGGGCTGGCTTTCCAGGCCATGACCGGCGGGCTGACGGGAGTCGGAAAGACCGGCACCGGGTTCGGATCGTAGGGGCTGGGCGCGACCAGGGCGTTGAAGAATGTTGACTGCGGCAAACCGTCGTCGCTGGTGACGGCGTAGGAATACATGCAGATGCCGTCGAGGTAATTGCCGCTCGGGCTGGGTGTGCGGGCGTTGTGCAGTTGGTACAAGGAGTTGGAAATGGTATTCAGGTAGATGGCCGGGCCGACCACGACGTGCCGGTTGTAGCGGTGGTCTTTTTGGAACGTGGTCCATTTGGCCCAGGCGCTTCCCCATGTGTTGGCGTCGAAATAGGTCATCGGCGTTGCCATGTCCACGATCCCTTCCTCGAGCCAGGCGCGCCAGTCCTGGAGCGTGCTGCTGTAGGAGGCGGAGGTCGGCCATTCGGCGGTGGTGGTGATGCCGGGAGCACGGGTATTGCAGCAGGTGGACATCTTGACCCACGGCTTGAGCGCGATGCCACACAGGTAACTCTTGCGGACCAGCGCGCTGACCTGGTCGCGGCGGAACTGCATCCAGGCCGGGGCCGTGGGTGACGGCGTGCCGGCGCCGCCATGCCGCGCGTGGAATCGGGCCACGGTTCCCGGGTGGTAGCCCCAGGTGTTGTCGTCGTAGCGGATATGATCCCAGTTCAGGCCGTCCACGTCGTAGCGCGACACGATGTCCATCGCGATATCGAAGAGGTATTGCTGCACCTGGGGAAGGCCGGGGTCGAATTCGTAGTTGCTGCCGTTCCAGGTTTCGCCGGTGTTGTCCTGGGTCAGCCAGTCAGGATGGAGCAGGTAGGGATGGTTGGCCTGGACCGGTGGCGTGATCTGCCTGTTCCAAAGGGTGTAGGCGACGATCCAGGCGTGCACCTCGATGCGCGGGCCGCCGCTGGTATTGTGGGCTTTGTCAATCAGGTCCTGCAGCGGATCGAAGGGGGAGGAGATATCCGTGGCTTTGGGTTCGTAGCTCGAATTGTAGTAGGCATCGCCCCGTTTGCGTGCCTGGACCATGATGGCATTGCAGTTGGCCGCGCGCATATCGGCCACCAGTTTGGTCACCTGAGCCGGCGTTTTGAAACCATCGTGGAAGGCGTCGGCCCAGAAGGCGCGAAACTCGGGGTTGGCCTGGGCTGGGGCGGCCTGCGCCAGCAAAAAGACGCCAAGAAACGCGCCGCCCCGCCCCGCGCGCCGCAGGGTCGGACGCCGGCAGTCTCGGCCCTTGCACTGCGCTGGTGGCCACATCGCTTCAAGATGCCCTGAAATAGACCCCGGCGCAAGCGCGGCGGACCTCACGCGAATCCACCAGGGCGGATTCAGGAAGGTGCGGCCGCCAACGTCAGTTGGCGCCAATCTCCCTGCCGTCTCCCCGGTTATGAGGCCGCTGGCGCCTTGCCTGTGCGCCATGCCTGTGCGCGCGTTGTTCGGGGAGTCACTTGGCGGCGCGCTTCTTTTTGCCCTTCTTGGGCGCGCCGGTGTCGGCGGGGTCGCCGGCGGGATAGGGTTTCACCTGGGCGCGTTCGGCCCAGGCATCCCATCTGGCGGCCAGTTCCTTGACGCGTTCGGGCTGCGCCGCAGCCAGGTCATGCTGCTCGGTGCGGTCGGCTTTCAGGTCGTAGAGTTCCCACGGGCTATTCCGGCCCATGCGGACCAGCTTCCAGTCCGCGACGCGCACCGCGGCGTTGCCTTCGTGCTCCCAGAACAGGGCATCACGTTGAATGATCAGCTGGTTCTCGAACGCGGGCAGGAGGCTGCGGCCTTCCATCGGTTGGATCGCCTTGCCCTGGAACTGCTTCGGATACGTAGCGCCGGCCACATCCACACAGGTGGCCATAATGTCAACCAGATGGCCTGGTTGGGCGCGGAGTTGGCCCCCGCTCGAAATCCGAGCGGGCCAATGCGCGATGAGCGGCGTCGAGATGCCGCCTTCGTGGTTGTAGTGTTTATAGCGCCGGAAAGGCGTGTTCAGGAGTGTGGCCCAGGATTGGCCGCAGAAGACGTTTGAGTCTTCCGAGCCGGGATTCTGGCCGACGTAGCGGCCGTCCGGGCCGGTCTCGGCATTGCCGCCGTTGTCCGAGAGAAAGAGGATCAGGGTGTTGTCCAGCGCGCGGCGCTGGCGGAGCCCTTCCACAAACCGGCCCACGGCAGCGTCCATGCGTGTGACCACGGCCGCGTAGATCGCCATGATATGGTCGAAGCGGTCCTGCTGGGCCGGCGTCAGGCTTTCCCACGGGTTGACCTCCGGCGGGCGCGGCGCCATTGGCCAGGCCTTGTCCACAATGCCCAGCTCGATCTGCCTGGCGTGCCGCCGCTCGCGCAGCTTGTCCCAGCCGACCCGATACTTGCCGCGGAACTTCGCGATTTCCTCCGCCGGCGCCATCAGCGGGAAATGCGGCGCGTTGAAGGCCAGGTAGAGAAAGAAGGGTTTGGACTTGTCGCCGTCATCAATGAACTTGATGGCGTTGTCAACGAAAGCGTCGGTGGTATAGAAGCCGTCAGGCGGGGGTTGAATGTGTTCGTTTTCGCGGGCCAATGAATCGGGGCGGAAATAGTTGGCCGTGCCTTTGATCACGCCGAAGTAATGGTCGAAGCCTCTCTGCCGGGGCCAGTTGGCCTTCTCGGCTTCGACGGTTGGCTCGGTGTAGCGCGTCACGTGCCACTTGCCGGCCATGGCGGTGCGATACCCCGCGCCGCGCAGAACCTCGGCAATGGTCACGCAGCGGTCGTTAAGGTTGCCGCGGTAGCCCGGCTGCTTCCGGTCGGTGACCATGTGCCCGACGCCGGCCTGGTGCGGGTAAAGCCCGGTCAGCAGCGAAGCGCGAGTGGGGCAGCAACGGCCGGTGTTATAGAATTGGGTGAACCGCAGTCCGCGCGCGGCGAGTTTGTCCAGATTCGGAGTGGGGATTTCGCTCCCGTAGCAGCCGAGGTCCGAGAAGCCCATGTCGTCCACAAGGATGACGGCGATGTTCGGACGCGGTCCGGCAGTGGCGGCTACGGCACTGTGCGCCCCGAGTGGAAGAAGCAAGGAAACGAGACTTGTGAAGACAGGAAGTTTCACGTTCATGCGCCCATTGTGCTGGACCCAGAGCGGGTTGGCAATAACGGCTAAACGGCGGTAGAGTAGAGAGGCGTCCATGATGGAGTTGAACCGACCGCAGTTGTCAGTCTCCGATGGCTCGCCTCTCCCTCGTCGAACCGGACATGGAGATTTCCCCCATCCGGCTCTCGCCAAGGTCGTCT
>Ga0209606_1000919_pt1 | contig 40445 bp, 26 predicted proteins | sample AD_UKC057_MetaG_FD_184412 | JGI IMG/M metagenome (GOLD analysis project Ga0209606, IMG submission 184412) | Active sludge microbial communities of municipal wastewater-treating anaerobic digesters from USA - AD_UKC057_MetaG (SPAdes) (version 2) | ecosystem: Engineered > Bioreactor > Anaerobic >... | reverse complement strand
AGAGTTGGCGGAGTATTTGAAGAACGTTTCAGAAGCCTGTAAAATCAATGGTGTATCGAGGCAGCATTTTTATGACATCAAGAAAGCCTATGAGGAAGAAGGGCTGGATGGCCTTCGGGAGAAAAGCAGAAGCAAGCCCTGTATAAAGAATCGGGTAGCGCCGGAAGTTGAAGAATCCGTCATCAGGATGGCCTATGAATACCCCGCTTATGGACAGGCCCGGACATCGAATGAATTACGGAAGAAAGGGGTTTTAATTTCTTCTGGCGGTGTTCGTAGTATTTGGCTGCGCCACGGTCTGGAGACCTTTAAGAAGCGTTTAAGTTGTTTAGAGGAGAAAGCCGCCAGGGAAGGCATTGTTTATACAGAAGCGCAGTTATCGGCATTGGAAAACGCCAAGCGAGAGAGGGAGAGTTCTCCGGACGAGATCGAGACAGCGCATCCGGGGTATTTAATCAGCCAGGACACCTTTTATGTTGGTTACTTAAAAGGCGTCGGGAGGATCTATCAGCAGACCGTTGTGGACACCTACTCATCGGTTGCTTTTGCCAAGGTTTACACCGCCAAGGTTCCTGTAACGGCGGCAGATGCATTGAATGACAAGGTGCTTCCGTTCTTTGAGCAGCAGAGTATTCCCGTTTTACGGGTGCTGACGGATCGTGGAACAGAGTTTTGTGGATCGCCGGACAAGCATCCGTATGAACTTTATTTACAGCTCAATGAGATTGACCACACGAAGACCAAGGTCAGAAGTCCGCAGACCAATGGAATTTGTGAGCGGTTTCATCAGACGATTCTCAATGAGTTTTATCGGATTGCTTTTCGGAAAAAGATTTACGGCGACCTTGAAACCTTGCAAACTGATCTGGACGGGTATATGAATCATTACAATCATGAGCGGACACATCAGGGGAAACGTTGTCAGGGTAAAACGCCGATGCAGACTTTTATTGACGGCAAGCAGTACTTTGCCCAGAAAAATTTGAATGATTATTTTGTAGCAGCTTAAACCCGCGAACAATCCGGGGGAACTGGCCACTGTCAACTCAAGTATAGTTCAGGACAAATAAGGGCAAAATTCTCGGGATCTTGCCCCTCTAGCCTGACCGATAAAGCGCCGCCGTCCGGCTGATCTCTTTCATGATTTCCTTTCTCTTGTCTTCAGGCTCCAAGAGCTCGGCGTCCGCACCAAAGGAAAGAATCCATTTTTGAACGTCATACCAGCCGGACGTGCGCAGGGTCAGGTGAAGCGATCCGTCCGCAAACTTTTCAATGTCCTGATTTTTGCACCATTTTCTTTCCTGAATATAGAGTGCCTGTTTCGGGCTGAAGCGAATCTTGACGACCACCGGATCGTCGTAAATGATGCCGAACGCGTCTTCCAGGATTTCATCCGGATTGAAATCCTCGGGATAAGAAAATTCCTTTTCCGAAAGAGAGATGCTGCTGATTCTTTCCACGGCCAGCGTGCGGATATTATCATATTCAGAAATACGCGCCGATACATAAAGACCGCCGTTCCATTCAAACAGCTTCAGCGGATCAATGTCGAAACGGCTTACTTTGCCGGAGGAATAGGAGTGATATTCAATGCGGCAGGTTTTCTGCCGCAGGAAGGCGTCCGTCAGTTTTTCGATGGTTTCTTCCTTGCCGGTGTAATCCTTGGTGAGCTTGTCCGCCATCAGAAAGAGCGACTTGATTCTTTCCAGGTTTCTCGCGAACCCTTCCGGAAAAAAGACGTCCAGCTTGCCGAAAGCCCTTTCGATATTTTCCTCAATGTCCGTTCCGCGATAAAGACGGGCATGGCCCTTAATGAAGTAAAGGCTCAGGATTTCCGGAAATGTCAGATTCAGGTCGGCCACCTTGATGTCAGAAAGCCGCCGGATGAACTCCCTGTCCAGACGATACCGGGTTTCGCCGCCCGTCAGGGGTTTTTCCTTATCGATCATGATCTTGAATTCACTCTGGATTTCATCAATCACCCGATAGGCCTGCCGCTTATCGATCGCAAGCCTTTCGCAAATCGCGGAAATGGTCGTTCCCGTCGGCTGCGCCAGCAGGGTAATGGCATCGACAAGCTTGCGAAGCAGTTTCAGCCTCATGATTTTTCACCTGAAAGTCGATTTATATGACGCGATAAACGCAGTAATGATGCGTACTTTACCGACAATCGCGCCCAAACGCAAAATATTTTTTTCAAAATGACCAAAAATGACACTCCCGCACGGCATGATGACATCAAAATCATAACGGGAGGTTTTGGCATGGCCACAAAAGAGAAAGAAAGGGAAGAAAAGGGACTGACCGATTACGGCATCATTTATCTGTCCGGGGCGATTGGGGAAGCAAAAGCCGAGGAGGTTTGCAAACAGCTCATCGAATTCAACATCAAGGGCAGCATCAACCAGGTGCAGATGGTGATCAATTCACCGGGCGGTACCTGTACATCCGGCTTCTCCATCATCGACATCATGGAATGGTCGAACATTCCCATCTACACAACCGGAATCGGGATGATCGCCTCCATGGGGCTCCTGATCTTCATGACCGGCGAAAAAGGCCATCGCGTCGTCACACCCCGAACATCCATATTATCGCATCGCTTCTCGGCCATGAACTTCGGCAATCACAGCCAGCTCATCGCGGGGCGTCGGGAAGAAGACATGCTGCATGAACGCATCCTGAATCATTACATGACCTATTCCGGCATCAAGGACCGCAACGAGCTGGAAACATACCTTTTAAGAGATGTCGATACCTGGCTCACTACGGAAGAGGCAATCCGGATGGGCATTGTGGACATTGTGGAACCCATGAAGAAAAGACTTTAAGGAGGGAATATGAATCAAATGCAAAGTGCCGTCATAAATCAACCAATGCCGCCCAGCGGACAGGCTGGCCAGCGGATTGCCATCGTACCGGATGATGAGGCAACACTCGAAGAAAGCACCTTTGCCGACAATTATGAATACCTTGCGGCCCTGGAGAAAGAGGCTCTGCTGATGCTTGTTCTGTCAGCGGTCCGGTCGGGGAAAACCGACGGCTTGGAAAACGACAGTGCTGGGATTCGGCTCTGTGCCGGGCTGGGCCTGACGCCGCAAAATATCACACCGGAGCATGTCGAAACGGAGCTTGCCCGGATTCGCAGCATCAACCGGTCCCGCCAAAACAAAACTTTACTCTCCGGTGTCCGGCTTTTCTTCCCTCTTTTCTGCCGGGAAAACCAACTGGATGAATTTGACGAAAAAATTCTTCTGCTTCTGTTCATGAACGCCACCAGCGAGACCTTCCGCAAGGCTTTTCATCCCTGTCATCTGGACGATAACAATAAGGGCGTTATCATCCGCGTCATTCTTTTCATCCTCAGCATGGACTATGGGGAACAGTTGGAGAAAAGAAGCCATTTCAGCAGGACCGCGCCGCTGGTCGCCCGAGAGATCATTTTCTTCAAGAGCGATTATGAACGCAGAAGTTCGCACGTCATGGATGAAATCGTGGCCATCAACGAGCGCCATGTGCGTTACATCGTCGGCGACAACCGTCTGTACAACAGCACCTATGACGAAATCAGCATTGAGCAGAGCGCCATTGATCTGGAAAGCGTCGTCATGCCCGCGAATGTGAAAATACCGCTGGTTGACCACATTGCCAGGTATCTCCGCGGGAAAGAAAGGAGGGAATGGTCCCGGCTGGATGACTTTCTGGAATACGGCACGGCGCTGACCTTCTTTTTCCAGGGACCGTCCGGGACGGGTAAAACGATGATGGCCAGGGCACTGGCGCATCATTTCAACCGGCCGCTGATAACCGTCAACCTAAGCGACGCATCCTACAGATGGCAAGCGGAAGCCATCATGATCCAGGCTTTCCGGGAAGCCGCCCTGCTCAACGGCTTCATTTTCTTCGACGAAGCCGACGACATCTTCAGGGAAGGATCCCATCTTTCCAGAATGCTTCTCATCCGGATTGAAAAAGCAAAATGCGTTGTGATCCTGGCCACCAATAAGGCGGGGGTTCTCGATCCGGCCCTGGAGCGGCGTCTTTCCATGAAAATTCACTTTCCGCTGCCCGATTCGTCTCAAAGAATGAAAATATGGCATGCGCTGCTGCCCGGTTTTATCATACTGGCGCCGGATGTAAACCTGGAGGCCCTCAATGAGCGCTATCCTCTCAGCGGCGGCCTGATCAAAAACACCATTTTACTCGCCGCCAACGCCGCAGAGCCGGATGAAAGCGGCAGTCTCATTATTACACAGGCGCTCCTCGAACAATCCGCAGATTTACAGACACGCCGGATGTCGCAAAACCATAAATTCTGCAGGATTTACAGACCGGAAAGAAGAATCGATAGACTTCCGCTGGCGGCCGGGCAGCGCCTTGAACTGAAAAACGTCGCCAAAGCGTTTCAGTACGCGCGGGAAAATGAAACCGGACTTAATCTTTTGATCAGCGGAACAAACCTTGAAACCGGCATCTCTGCCGCGGAGGCGCTTGCCGCCGAGTGCGGGCTGAATATCAAAACCTTCAAGTTCGGCGATATGGACAGTTTTACAAATGATAATGAGACGATTGACATGGTATCGCAGGAAAAAACGAGACTGATAGACTACGCGTTTGGTCAGACGACGGAAGAAGCCCACCTATTGATGATCGTTGACTACAACGGCGTTATTTCCTGGCAGGACACAGGAAATCAAAATGATATGGATAACCGCCTGTCCGTGAGAAACGCTGTGGCAGAACTTTTGAATAAACTGCGTGAATACAGTGGGCTTTGCTGCCTCGTCCTGCACGAATGTCCTCAAACTGTCATTCCGCTGGAATTTCACGCCCATTTCAAACTGGATTATCCGTCGGAAGAAATGCAGATGCAGAAATGGCAAAAGCATTTAGTGCCGGGCACGTCAACCGACGAGAGTCTTGTGGAATTGGTTGAACGATACCCCATGCATATTGCGGAAATCAACAGCATTGTTCACCGCGCATCCATCCGGTCAGTGATTGAAGGGAAGCCCCACCCACCGTCGCTGGAAACGGTGAAGACCGTTATTGAACATTATCGGGGCAAAAATAAAACGCCGGTGCTGTTCGGGAAATACCATTGATTGAATATTTTAAGGGATTTGCCGATGGAACTCATCAAGCGATATGATACATTGAAACTGAAGATCGAGGATCGCAGGAAGCCGTTTGAACACTTCATCAAATTTCTGGAAAATGAGACTACATGGCTCACCACGCCTGCCAGCACACGGTTTCATCTGGCCCAGGAGCGCGGTTTACTGAATCACAGCGTCGGTGTTGCGGAGACCCTGTTGCGGTTTCGGGAATTTCTGGCACCAAGGATCAGCGAAGAAAGCTGCGTCATCGTTGGACTATTTCACGATGTCGGCAAACTGGGTATGCCGGGCAAACCTTACTATTTGCCGAATGACAATGAATGGATGGTGAAAAACAGGGGTATATGCTACAAGACAAATTCGGACGTTGTTACGATGGGCCTGGCCGTCCGCAGTCTCTATCTTATTTCGCAATATATTTCTCTTTCTGAAACCGAAGCGCAGGCCATTGCTTATCATGACGGCCAGTACATTGATGACAACAAGATCATTGCCCATAGAGAGGAACCACTGACGCTGCTTCTTCATTGGGCCGATTACTGGACCGCGCATATTTATGAAGAGGGAAGAGATAAGCAACTATAATATGATTTTGAAGTATATTGATACACTGATAATAGAGTCATGTTTTGGTTACACTACAAGACACATATAAAAATGTAAGCCACTAAGGAGGACACACCTTGCCTATCTTCAAAAAAATCGCAATCACTTCCTTGAAAGAATGGGAAAACTATGCTGGTCCTAAAAGTTCATTTCATTGGAAAGATGGCCGAAGCGCTAAAGAGTCAGCACGAGCTTGGCTTGAGGGTAAAGGCACAAGACTCCCAAAAGAAGTACAAAGTGCGCTTGAAGGTCATCAAGCATTCGGTGTTGTTCAGCATTGGTATGCCGAACCGGAGGTAAAGCTTCGTTTTGACAGCTTCGCTGGAGAGCCACGCAATAGTGATCTTGTTGTTCATGCGAGAGACTCTCAGGGCCCTTACTTAATCACTGTAGAGGCAAAAGCTGATGAACCATACGGGGAAACCATTGCCAAAACCATGACCGCCGCCGACAAAAGGTATAAAAAAAACCACCGCTCCAATGGAGTGACACGTATTAATCAACTTGCCGTAGCCCTGTTCGGTACGCCAGATATTTTTGATCCACCCCTCAAGGATATCCGATATCAGTTGCTTACAGCTTGCGCCGGAACCTTATGCGAGGCCGAACGACATGGCTACAACAGAGCGTTGATGCTCATCCATGAGTTTGTTACTGAAAAAACATCTGACGACAAACACATTTCCAATGCCGCCGACCTAAACATTTTTGTTAATTGCCTCTCAAAAGGTTCAGTAATTGCTATCCGGGATGGTAGAATCTATGGTCCCTTTTTTGTACCAGGCAAACCACTTTTATTGGCCAAGATAGAACTCTTTATTGGTAAAGTGAAGAGAGTTTTGAGGACGTCTACCTAATAATAAAAAGCAGTAGGGAATATTTCAGGATTACATTTATAGAAGGTGATCAGGATAAGACAATGACCAGAGGTGAAGACGAACTTGGATTCTGGTTCGACGACTTAACGATCGAAGGTTTTCTTCGGATCTATGTTTATGATGCGGGGGAAGGAGAGAACGATTAAGGGTTGGAGGATACAAAATTATGAAAAATAAGTATTTCGGCGACATCAATGATTATCGAAAGTATGGATTAATTCGTGCAATTCTTCGTTCTTATAAATTTCGCCTTCTGGTTGCGTGGATGCTGACACCAGATAATCCAAACAATGACGGGAAATTTACTGATTATTTATCCACGTCAGATGATTGGCGGAAATATGACGAAGAGTTGTATAATGGATTACAACATTTAATGAACACACCAGGCATCCGTAATGTCGGACGAATTGAAAAAACAAATCTTTTACCAGGTGCAAAGTACTTTTCCCGAGAGGTACCGGATTCTTCGGATGATAGGAGAGATTGGTTCCAAGATTTGTTGTCAAATACAAAAGATTCTGATCTTGTCTTTCTTGATCCCGATAACGGAATTGAAGTAAATTCTAAACCTTGCGGTAGAAAGGATTCCTCAAAGTATCTATATTGGCATGAAATAAGCGATTTGTGGGGACAAGGAAAATCACTACTTATATATCAACATTTTTGCAGAGAGAAGAGGCAATCATTCATTCAGCGCTTAAAAGAAGAGTTGAAAAACAAGACGAAAGGCTCTTTGATTGAAGCATTTCCGACATCACGTGTTGTTTTTTTCTTGGTATTACAGCCAGAGCATCAAAAATATTATGATTCTATCATGGCGAATGTTGAAAAATATTGGGTCCGGCAGAAGGATAAAAACAGAAATAAAGGCGACAGGTAAAATTATATTCCGATCAATGTGCATGCGTTTTCCATCAAGCGTTTCAGATGATACTTTGTCTGATGTAAGGTATTTACACAGATTAGTTTACAGCCTCTTTGTCCGCCTGCCATGCGGGTAGGGCCTTCTATTGCCAAGCCCCGTATAAAGACCCCTTTCCAATCTGATGATGTGCGCTGACTTAATCGGCCTCCACTTTCTCATCTGCTCTTCTCTCATTGCTTCTTTTTCCTCTTCTGTGGGAGATCTCCAGATCCCCTGTGTATGGCACCATATAAAAATGCCCAGCGGAACAAGAAAAATGAAAAAGCCGGCTCCCCCCATTCCGGACTCGAGGCAAAAGGCGAATACAACGGGTCCGATTACAAATATGAATAATAAAAACACAACCAGATAGACATTTCCCCATCTCTCCGGTTCTGTTTTAGATTGCCCTAAAGGACCTTGCCCATCTGTTTTTGATTGTACCGCAGGAACATCAGTTATCGGCAGTTCTGCAAATTGAGCCTTATCTTCCTCACATACCTTCTGCTGCGGCTGCTTCAAGAGGTCTCTCCGCTTATCTGAAAACAAATGATTCAAATAAACTTCCAACTCCAAATATTCGTGTGGGATGCCGGCTCTTTCACGCCACTCGGATAATGTTTCATCGCTTTGAGGGGCCAAATCCTTCCGACCTTCTTTTTCCGCTATTTCGTAAATGCAATTATAGACTTTATTATCAATATAATAGGTCCGGCTAGATCTTGATATTTCCCTCAAATACTTCTGTATAATCTCTTGATTTCTGTCAGCAAGGGCATTCAACACGACAGGAAATTTATCAGTGTTCATGTCACCCCCCGTTTTTGAGGACACGATGTGAGGATCCATCACTTTGGTCGGTTTGCCAGCAGGGCATTGAGTTCAGATGAAAATAACTCTTTGACCTGCATCCAGGACATCGGCTCGATGCGAATAGCGGCGGGAAGCGGGAAATTTTTATACCATGGACCATAGCTGGGCAGCAGCACCTGCTCCCGCTCGGCGGACAAAACGGCAAGGTCGGCCTTTTTTACCTCCGGTGGCGCAGGACAGGCCAGGCCGAAAACCTCCGCCACCACTCTGGCGATCCCCGCCTCGACTTCCTTGTATTCGGTCATGATTTTCTTCAGAGGGCTGACCATATCGCCGACATACGCCTCCGGCGCGTCATGTAAAAGACCTTGGAGTTTGAGCTCAGGCGGCAGCAGTCCGGCGACGTAGAGCGAATGTTGCGCAACGCTGTAAGGGAACTTGGCAGCACCGTTGAAACGGTTAATGAGGGAAAGAGAATGAACGATGTCCTCGACCAGAATCATCTCGGGTTTCGGGTCCAGCAGATCAAAAGCGATTCCGGAAAACGTGTGAATGCAAACGGGCTCTTTCTGTGCCGATGGTAATGATTCCATAATTTCTTATATCCTCATCGCCCGGTTACTATGTATCCAGCTTTTTCAAAATAGGGTCATCAGCCATGAATATATTGGTGGTTTCCGTCTCGTCATCAAAAACAAGAACTGCCGATCCGTCTTTCAGTTTGGACTTTACCTGCTGGAAACTGGTGGCCGGCGAAGCCTCGACTGCGCCGTAATCGGTCCCATTTCTGGAAATAAATTCTTCGATAACCCATTTTAAGGCTTTCGCGCTGAGTTTATTGACGGGAATGATATGGATCGACATGTAAAGTTACCCTTCAAAATCCGGGATACTTCTGCCGCCAGCGATCGCCATTGCCAAAAAGGACAAACAGATCACCGGCCATTTCTTCGATCACCTCTTTCAATTCCAGCTCTTCAATCCAGTGAGCGGGAATTGCCGCCTTCCCCAGCATGGCCCCCAGGATATTGCCGGTGATCGATCCCGTGCTGTCCGAATCGCCGGTGTGATTGACGGCCAGGCGGATGCCCCCGGCAAAATCGCCTTCCGCCGACAGGGCGCAGTAGAGCGAAATCGCCAGCGCTTCTTCACCAACCCAGCCACCGCCCATTTTCTCGAGAGTTTCCGGATTTGGCTTTGCCATTTTCTTCTTCCAAAGCGCCATTGCCAGCTTGATGGCATCCAATGTTTCTTCATACCCTTTGGCCTTCTTTAAGACCGTCAGCGTTTTTTTGATAGCTTCCTCAATTGTAAGACCGGAAATAATGCCGTAAATGATCGTTGCCAGGCATCCCGCAGGCAGATAACCAGATGGATGACCATGCGTAATTGCGGCGACCTGGCAGCCCAGATCAAATACCTTCTTCCATTCGTTGCCTTGATGCTCCGCAGATTGCAAAGCTTTAGACGCAAACAGACCAACCGGCGCGGCCCGCATCACACCGCCGCAGCCTTTGCTGCTGTTAATCGGTTTTTCCGGTGTTCCCATCCTGGCGCTTTGCAGGGCGGAAAGGCAGGTATCGCCCGGCGCGCGTCGATGGTGCAGATCGCCAACCGTCAGCAGCCAGCCATCCTGCGCACAGGTAAAATCTTCATTTGCCGATTTCATTCCTTGAGTATATAGCCACCTCAGATAAGCACGGTAAATCGTTGAATCGTATGCCGCCGGTATGCCTCTGATTATTTCCCGACAATAGGCACGTAAAAGCCCTTCCGCCGTGAAAAGTGTCATTTGTGTATCGTCCGTAATGGCACCTTTGCGGCCATAGCAAGGCGCGTAATTTTCAATACCGTTTTCACCGTAGTTCTTGCGGATGGTCCCAATGGAATCAAACTCGACGGCAGCGCCAAGGGCATCACCTACCGCACCGCCCAGGAGGCAACCCGCAAAATGCTCGATGTTTAACCGTTCGTTCACCGGCCGGCAGGTATAAACATATTCTTCCTGCTCGCTTGTTTCGATGGTTCCATGGCGGGCGGATCGCACCGCCTTGATGGCCTCCTTAGGGGGCATGCTCAGTTCCACCAGCAGTTGGGCTGCTACTGTGCCTGTCCGGCCAATGCCACCGCGGCAGTGGATCAGGATTTTTCCACCGTCCAACAGAATTTGCCGCAGTTTTGGACCGGCGCTTTCCCAGAGATCAAAAAATCTCTTGTCGGGTGGGTGAACATCAACAATCGGCAGATGAAAATATTCCATCGGACAGGAACGAACTTTTGCCACATAATCCGGAACCCGCAAAAGATCATACTCGTGCTCTTCCATCAGATTCACCAGCGCCCGTGCACCCCACGCCTGAATCGCTTGCAGATCAATATCCAGATCACGATTCCATACGCCGGACAAGGCACTGTTGATTTTCTTGCCTGGACACAGTGTCATTCCGATGATGCCAGTGCCTGTGGGAGCCTTTACTTCATCAATTCGCAGGGGATGGGAAATGCTTGTTTTAATCATGGTTATTATTTTCTTTTGCTTGCCATTACATGGCACTGAATCGTAAACTGGTTTTCACTCTAATACTTATCCCTCAAAACTCTCGAGCATTGGCAAAGGGTTTTTAAGTGGTTAATCACATCATTAAGCTTGTTCTTGAACCACATTTTAATTCTAAAATGGAACCGAATAACATGTTGAAACGTGGAATGCTTATATTTTATCTTGTTTAGTTAAGTTATGTTATATAATGCGAAGCTTATAGATCGCTAAATCTCCTTGAGCAATGATGTAATCAGATTTGTGCGGTCAGCAAAAAATTTTTCAAACAAATCAAATCCGTAGTTAGGTAGATGTGGAATCAGGTGACGTTTGTGAAAGGTTTCGTCTCTCGTATCAATCCATTCGTCAAAGAGTGTGGCGTTTTTCGACAGATTTTCCGATTCTGTAAGCAACTGAAGATTTGCGATAGTGTTGTACTTTGCAATATAGGATTGGATCCTTGGTTCATCATAGCCACGCTTCTTTAAGAGCCTGACTTGGAACTCTGACTTTGGATAAATGTGATCTTCATGGAAAACAGCATCTTTCCAATCTCTATCAGGATATAAAAGTGAGAGTATAAGGTTTGTGTATCGTCCTTGATAACCATAACCAAGAATTTTTTCAATTTCAGAGTCTTGAAGATGCGGCTCAATACCAAGTGCTTTATATAATACGTCCGCAGGAAATGTCATCTTTGAGTCATAATTTATTAGCAAATCTCTTAGTTTTGTTAGTGTTGTGTCCGAAGAACCGCCGAATGCATTTTTTAGCGTAGCAAATATAAACCATTTTCGTATGGCAACCTGCGCATCTGCATCATTAACACTGGAAGATGTGTCGAACGATGAATTGCCACGCTTTTTCAAATAGAAAGCAATCGGCAATAACGCCAGTGGAGCAACAACATTTTTAGAATTGAAACCAAAACGAGAGATGAGTCTCACAGTTGTTAAAAGTGAAATTTTAATATCTTCCCAGTTATTTTCAATTATTCGCAGATTACTCTTTGTGAAGTTTTTCACTTTATATTGAATTGGTAATCCTAATATTTCGTCATCCTTCTTTATCTCACTGAGATATAAACATGCTTTCAAAACGAAGTCTTTCCCAAAATTATATCCTGTACCTATTTCATTTATTGAATCGGTAAAGTCATGAATTTCACTGCGTGCGTCAAGATTCTCCCATTTTGCAGTTGCAGTCGCCAGGAGTAAATCTGAATATTCAAGCGGCTGACCAGCAGAATTTGCCCGTACGAATATTTGTAATACTTTATCATAATCCTGAGAATTTTCTTGGTAGTAATTACCAACAAGAGTTGTATGTATTCTGTTATGAAGGCGGCCTATTAATTTGTTGGCATTTTCTCTTTGTTCCTCCGTCAATCCTGCAAGTTCTGTCTTCATATCAGCCTTAGCATCTTCTGCATCTTCATAATTCAATATCTTGCCGACAAGATACCATAATTGAGGATTATCATTATCATCAGGCTCTGCATTTTCTCTAAAAGCAAAACCATAGGTAAGCTCTTCCGGATTGTCTTCATTGGGTAGTGGATTTTTTAAAAGGTTTAAATACAGTTTCGTGGCATGAGTACGGTAATAAAAGAATTTATATGACCCTTTGAGTCCCATAAAAAGAGATGTAATTCTTTGCTGCCCATCCAAAACAAGGGTTATATCCTTATTAATGCCAGCCATGTTTGCTGGAGCATTATGTGGTGCATCATCATCAAAGTCGCGAATAAATTCATATATTGGCCACATATCTTTATTTTTTTGTTCTAAACGCCAATACAAAAAGGAACCAATTGGAAAATCAGCCATTATAGAATCAAATAATCTTTCAATACGATCGGTTTTCCAGACAAATTCTCGTTGAATCGCTGGTAGAAATATATCATGATTTACCTGTCGGATAATGTCACTAACGCGAATTGGAATATATTCCATATTACTCCTTTCTTCTTTAATTATTTATCAATAAAATAATTCTGCCTGTAATATATTAGAACCTTGCCAGTTGTTTTACATTATTTGTCAACTCTAAACAGTCTAATTCCAGCCTCTTTCTCAAGACTTTCCTTGATCAGTATTTGTCTTTCTTTGATGAATTTATGAAAGCCCTTCTTTGTATTTTTTGCCCACAAACCTTGATTATTGTCAAAAGATGGAATCAGATGATGCGACATCTTTTTACCAAAAAGATTTTTGTTTCTTTTTGCTTCCTTCAAATACTTCGATGGATGCTTATTACCAATGCTCTGGTTTTCCTCTGCGGTGAGAAGACAAATATTACAAATACTGTTGTATTCAGTCTGTCTAATGCCTATTTTTTTAAGTAATGATCGAGGGAATATGTGATGACGATCCTTGTTTACAGGGGTAAGGTATCTTTCCAGTTGTATTTCATTAAGTGCGTCATCCAGAAGGCTAACCGGCTTTTTCTTGAAAAGCAGACTATAAAAAGAGGCGCCCATTCCAGATTTTGTTTTATCATACGGCGTGCTTAGGATGTCACGAAAATCGGCATCTGTAGACAAAGGAAAGCGTGCGTTATCATTTTTCGCTAATCTCCTAAAGAAACCTGAATCATATTGGATAGATTTGTAGAATAACTGACCTGAATAATTCCTTGCTGTAGTCGTTACCCAGAACCATCGACGTATCTGTTTCTTTTGCTTTTGATTTGGACTTTTTTTGTTATTGAAATAATGAAATAATGCAAGCATGGACAGCATATATGGCGAATAGAGATAATTGGCACTCAAGACACGGAACTCATTTTCCAGATAAACTGCGGACTTTCTGAAGCACTCTTTCAGTAAACTCCATTCTTTGTTTAGTTCTTTTTTTACATGATTTTTCTTTTGAGCTTTTTCTTCAATCTTGTTGACCGCAGCGTCAATTCTATTCTTGCCCGGATAACATTCCCCTCGTATTGCAGTCATGGCCCAAAGGATAGGCATCTCATCTATATCCTTGAAATTGTCGATACAATTTCTAACCTCATGTACGAAATCCCTTAAATCCAACGTTTGGGCTCTTGTAAATATTGCGTCTGCCGACGATACTTTCATCCCAAGCGTATTAATGCGGAGAAAACATTCCTTAACCTCATCGATATCGGACATGCGCGTACTTATAAACACTATTTTGTAATTCATTATGCGTTTACGGCATTCATTCAAGGCACTCAGACTACTCTTTTTCAATCCATTGAAGTGATGATTGAATTGCGGAGAAAGAATATCGCTTAGAGAAACAAATCGGCCCTGTTGTGGTTTACGGTACAATATTCTTTGCTCTATTTCCTTTCCATCAGGAGATTTTTTCTTTTTTTCGAGAGAAAAAACGATGTTCCTGAAATTTATCTCTTTACCCTTTGAATTTTTTATCGGCTTTCCTTGATGAATCCCATGCAGGACAGACATTCTCTGTTGTCCATCAATTAGAAACCAGGTGCGCTTGTTCTTGTCGTTGAAATGAGGCAGAACGTTATACTGCTGTCTGAGGTAAAGCTTTTTAGATTTAGTAGTGTCCCATATGAGAGAAGTTCCGATGGGCATCTCCTTATAAATGCTATCCATGAGTTTTGCAGCTCTTTGTCCGTCCCATACGAATTCTCTCTGCAATCGAGGTATCGCGTATTTCCCGGCCAGCATGTCATTTAAAACGACAGATATACGGCGGCGCTTCGTAATGATTTTATCTTGCTTTGTTTTATTTTTCACTCTTCTGTCTCCTTTCTTTCACGTGGTGGATGGCAGCAGCGGGGGTCGGCCGGGGGCGGGTCGAGACGGGTCTGATAGGGTTTGCCGGTGCGGATGGCTTCGGCCATCTCGTCGTAGATTTCGAGGATCAGTCGTTTTGTGCGATACTCCCCGAAGGCTTCTTCGTCTTTATCTCGTAAAATACGATAACTATCCAGAATAAATGCAGCTTCATCGACAGAAAAACCATAGACATGAAAGAATAGAGCATCCAGTTCTGCCCTGATTTGCTGTCTGCGCATGTCATCCCAGATGAACGGCGGCCCCTTGTGGCCGCATTCCGTGGAAAAACCTTCCAACTGCCAAGAGGTATAAGACAACTCCAACGCCCTAGGCAGAATAAATTGCTGATGACGTTGGATTTCTGTCATAGAAGGCGCGGCAAGCTGCAAGAGAATGGACTTTATAAAGTTTGCTCCGAAAAATTTTTGTCGCACCACGTAATCGAAAGAGAAAGAATTCATCAGGGTCACAAATAGCAGGGAGGCCCTTGCCCTTTCTTGTGATGATGGTCCCATCAACACAATATTGGGTGCCTTGTAATTGAAAGCCACGCCTGAACAAATGCAGGCCACGCTGGTGCGAAAGTTTGAGATCACATTGGTAGTGTCTCTAAATGCAATGGCCCAGCTGCTCCGCAAATCTCGCGCCTCCCTATCGGACGCCGCGTCATCTTCGGATATCCAGTACCTGGGCATGATGTGATAGGCAGGATTGCTTTTCTGATCCGTCGAGGGCGTATGGGTCCCGGCTTTAATGCCGAAACGTTTTTCCCGCAGAATCCCCTCGAACGAGGCGAAACGATGATCGAACTGGTGGATGAATTTACCTTCATACAAGGGGACAAAGGTGACCACTTCCTTTTTCATCCACTGAAATTCTACGGGCGCAAATCCTTCCGCAGACAACTCTTCAAAATCACGCAGCTTGTCCGCTTCGGCAGCCATATGAAGCCCTGTAGTATAATGCACCCCCCATTCTGAAGCTTTGTCTCCGAGGACGGGAAAGCGATCATAGACCGCCATGACGCAGGTTTTGTGTTGTCTGCTTTCAAAAGCAGGAACCGTTTTGGTAATTGGATTGAGCCGGATGGCCTCATCCCGCGAGATGGTAAACTTCTTTGGTGAATCTTTTATCTCCATTGTGTCATCGAGGTAATAGCCAAGCACAATATCTCGCTTTCGACGCCCTTTTTTCATGGTCAGCAAGCTGAAACGTTCATGATATCCAATATCCGGGAACCAGCCATTCCAGTTTCTGAAGTCAAAGGCAGAGTCAATGCGATCATTATCAATTAAATAAGAAGAAAAATCAGCCCATGTTGGCGATAACATCATACCTGTCTTAATAATCATACCAACCGTACCAGTTTCTCTAATAAGATGCTCAGCCAATTCAACGAACAGGGGATATAAATTTAATTCACCTACTGCAGAAAGTGGAAAATATTTACTATTTCTTAGAAATTGCATTTGTGCTGCATCATATCTCAATTGTTCAATCCATTGATTGAAGCGTTCAGGGAAAGTATCTCGAAGTAATAATATTTTAGCTTTTCGCTTATCGCTTCTTTTTTCTTGCGCAATTTCTGCTATTGTAGAAAAAAACTCTCTTTCCAGCGTCGTGACTTTTTCCCAGGGCGGATTGCCCAGCACACAGTCAAAGCCGCCATTGGCAAATACTTCCGGAAAAGCGAGGTGCCAGTGGAAGAAGCGGTATTGGCGCGACAGGCGCATGATCTCTTTGACCTGGGATTGCGAAAGGGATTCGGAGTTGTCATTGAGTCTTCTGATGGTATCGGTTGTTATGGGTTCAGGGACTCCCTTTTGCTTGTGCCAGACAAATGCAGAGCACCAGGCATCGGCCAGAAGTCTTGCGCGACGATATTCAGGTGAAGCCATCAATTTGTGGAATTGTTCTGTCTTATAAAGAATATCTTCAATGGATTCGTCCTCCGCATCGTCAATCGAGCGGCTGCGTGCTTCCAAGGTGTTATATTGCTCAGCGCTTTCCGCAACCATAGCGTGCATCATGTCCGTCTGGCGGCCTTCTCGTTCCTGTTTGTTTCGTTTCTTCAGGGCCGTGCAGATTTTTTTGTCATCCCCTTCGATGGGATTGAATGTCTCCTCAGGAAGCCCTTTGGCAATGAGTTCCGGCGTTGTACCGAGAAGGCTGTTGCCTATTCGTATGTGGTGGTCGAGAAAGGTCAGCGGTTTTCCGGGCTCCAGCGCCTCCAGCCATAAACTGACGCGGCAAAGTTCCGCCGCCATCGGATTGATGTCCACGCCGTAAAGGCAATGTCCTATCACATCCCGCAGGGCCTGCTGGTGGAGAAGGGGCGATGGTTCGCTCTCCCCTTCAGCCAGCGCCCGGACACGGGCCAGGTGGCGCGCCAATCTATGCGCCGCACCTACCAGAAAATGTCCGGAGCCGACGGCCGGATCGCAGACTTTCAGTGATAATATCGAGTCTTCAGCATCTTTACCTTTTTTATTTTTGATGGCTTCTTCAACCACCGGATCGAGAGCGGAATCCAGCAGGCACTGCACCAGCGAATCCGGCGTATAATAAGAACCGGACATCTTGCGCTCGCTGCCGGCAAATTCGGCAAAGGTAAAGCGGGCGCCGTCGGCGCTGATTTGCGGACTGAGCGCCAGCAGGCTTTCGTAAACGCCGCCCAGTTCTTCGGCGCCGAGGTTCTTGTAGTCCACCGGCCGGAGAATCTTATCCTGTCGGGTAAAGGCCAGATGCCTTAAACACTCCAGAAAATCATAATTGATGAGTTCCGCCCCATTGAGATCGGCTGTGGATGCAGGGTTCCAGAGAAAGCTTCCCAGCGCTGGCAGGGCGAGCTTTTCGCGGGTTGCGGAATAAGCCTTTTCACCGGAAAGGGCATGGACGATGATCTGAAACTGACGCCAGAGATCGCCGTGTCGGCTGCCCTTTATTCTGCCGGCAAGGTCACGCAGTCGTGAGGTGCTGTAATGCGCGGCATATCGTTCACGAGCCCTACCGGCCGCCTCTGCATCATCACGGGGATGAAGAATGGGCATGCCTTCGAGTATCCGGTCTTCAGCTACGAAAAGGAAAATCAGACGATAGACAATCCTTAAGAGCTGGCCGTGGAGACCGGCGGGCGAAAGTTTTCCCGTGCGCAGGGCATCGCGCAGGTCGGTGTTTTTAGGGTGGCTGGTAAATCCTTCACCCAGTATCTGAAGCGCCTTTTCCACCCCGGTCCGCAGTTCGCCCAGAGCGCGTGTACCCTGCTCCTCGGCAAGCTTTGTCCATTCCTCCAGAATGCAGGTCTCGACTCTTCCTTCCACCTTCGGGATAAAGCGTGTCGCGTGCGCAACCAGCCACAACAAGACAAAGTCCGAATAGAGTTCTCCGGCAAACATGGTCTCCAGGTCGAACTCCAGAAATGACTGGCGGGACAGTGCCAGATTGTCGCGCAAAATCCTGAGCTTGTAACCATTGCAGACGATGCCCCAGAGACTTTCTTCTTTTCGGTTTAAATATTCCTGAACGAGGCCATGCGGATTGGCTGCAGCGGCTCCGCGGACACCGGCGGCACGGCGATCCAGTGAGAGCTTGCACCCGATAAGATGCACCGGCGCTGGACCGGCAAAGCGGTTGATGGCGTAAGTACGGCCATTGATTTCGGGACCGGCGCTTGCCGGCAGGGTGCCATAATCCAGTTCACGCAGCAGAGGAAGCGACCACTTTTCGTTGGTAATTCCCGTACCGGTATCGGACGACGAAAGCTTTTCTATCGCTTCAGTGAACTCAGCCCAATGTCTGCGCAAACGGTTCCAGGACTGGGTAATGACTTCGTTAAGACGTTCGCCTTTCGGAAGCCCGTAATCTTCGGGAAGCGTTCCGGGTATTTTTCCTTTCGGGTCAAGTATGCGCCGCAGTAAATCCGGTGGAAGAAGCCCGCCTTCGGAACGGATGGATTGAAAGGTCTGGTCTCTTTTTGCCATGATCAGATCAACCTAGGAAGAACAACATAAGCGCCCAAAATGTCGGCCGGCAGAACCGGTTTTATCGCCATGCGGGTTTTTGTTTTGAGTGCGGCACGGACACGCTCATGAGCGGCAAGCTGAATGTCTGCACGTTCCTTCGCTACAATTTCCAGAGATTGCCGGAATGCGGGCAGCAATTCTTGTAAAAGCCCCGTTTGCTGATTGATTGCCGTTGCAATCAGATTGCGTTCCGGTCTTGCCGAAAGCAATTTCTCACTTTCGTCCTGCGGCAGCCAAGTTGGATTATCCTGCGGTCCTGTACATGCCAGCGGGACAACTTCTTCGCAAAGAATGGCCTCATCAGTCCCCGCTTTTTCCAGATGATAGCGGAAACGAATAACAAAAAGGGTGGTTCGTTCATGAACGGCTGACGTGGAAATAACACCCAGACGCGCGGCGATAGGGCGGCCATCGCGCGCGACAGGATCCAAAGCCTGGTCAAGCACCCAATTGGCCAGACCCTCGATGACAGGACTGGTACGGGCCAGATAAATTTCCTTTTCCCCCAAAGGCAACTCAAAGCGGCCGGCAAAGGGATCATCGAAGCCGATGGCCTGCCTCAAGGCACGGGGCGTTTCACTGCTGACATGGACGCGCACCGCATTGGCTTTTTGGTCAAATGGAACACCTGTAAGCTGAAGCACGTCACTGAAAAAGCGGGAAACATCTTCACTTCTGCCAATCGCGGCACGGACACTGGCAAGTTCCTGCGCCACTTCTTCGGGATTGATAGCATGCTGCGCGAAACGGGAACGGCTTGCTTTTTCGCGGTCGCGGGCATTATCCCACTGGACATGAAGGTCTTTCTTTTTTGTCTCCATTTCATCGATGAAATCTAGACGCAACTGGTCGGGATGCGCGTGGGTCTTTTCCCGGAATAAAGCCCCTTCAAAAAGAGCCTCGGCGATCTGCTCACTCGAGCCGGGCACAGCTACTGTTACACCCAGATCACTTTTAATCCGTTTGTGCTTGCGGATAAGCACATCAAGAATAACGCCGTCAATGGGATTGTCGGTGCCGTAGTAAGTTGTCACTCTCACCTGCAGACTTTTTTGTCCAAAGCGGTCAACTCGTCCTTCTCGCTGCTCATGGCGGGTAGGATTCCAGGCCAGGTCATAGTGCAAAACGGCATTGAAATCATTCTGAAGATTAACACCTTCCGCCAGGCAGTCCGTACAGACCAACACGTATTTTTCAGATTCGGAGACAAGCGATTCTATGCGGGCTTCACGCTCGGCAGGAGGCAGAAGACCTGTTACGGATTGGACACGAATCTTTTCGCCCAAAGCCTCGCGCAAATGATTGGCAACATAATCCGCAGTATCCACGAACCGGCAGAAAACAATGGGGTGGAATTTTTCCTTGAGCAATTCTTTTATCTCTTTGATGGCTCCCTGAAGCTTTCTGTCTGCTTCCGTCGGAATGGATTCGGCGCGACGGGCAAATTCTAGAAGTTTGCGTCTTGTGTTTGTGGCACTTGTTTCATCGTCGGAACCGGGGCTGAAGTCGATGACAGCCACGTCGTCCGTATCATCCTGGTCGAGAACGGTCCGCCTTCCCACCTCGTCTATTTCGATATCCGCGGCTTCATCAACGGCTGCCCTGCTGCGCAACGTTGCGGCAGCCGCCGCCGGGCTTGAAGATACACAGCGAAGGAGTGCCAACGCCGACCAATAGCGCACACGCTGATTCCTTCTGGATGTACCATCCTCTGAAACGTATTCGCGGGCGAAGGATAGAATATCGTCGAAAAGCTGTTTATATTCTTTGCTGAAGGTGTATGTCGGTTCGGGATTTTTATCATAACGTTCCGGAAAACTTGTATCAGCATCCAGATAGTGACGGAGATCGGCCCTTCGCCGCTGAACGAGATGCCGTGCAAGTTTGCGGCGAATGTCGGCACGCTCTTCGCGATCGAGATCCGTGGGAAGATTGGCAAATTCATCTCTTAAGAGACTTAAAAGTGAACGAAAGGCTTCTTCCTTTCCACTATGCGGTGTTGCCGTGACCAGAATCAGGTGACGATCATCGTCTTCGGTTATTCGCTTCAGCAGGTCAAAGCGCTGCTGTCGTCCGCGTCCGACTCCTTCAGCCAGCGTGCATCCGTGCGCTTCATCTACAATGACAAGCTTTGGGCATTTAATAATAAAGTCATCCGCTCTACGTGAACTTTTGATGAAATCCGTCGAAACAACTGTGAAACGATGCCTGTCAAATATGGAAACGCCAACCGGAAGATCATTTTCCAACCTGTGAATGGTTTCGGCAAGCACCAGTTCGGCATCGATGTGAAACTTCTGTGAAAGTTCCCTCTGCCATTGTTCAGCCAGATGCGGCGGGCAGAGCACGGTAAAGCTGTTAATCTCTCCACGATCTAAAAGCTCACGGGCAATCAACGCCGCTTCGATCGTCTTGCCAATGCCCACGTCATCGGCAATGAGCAGGCGCACGGGATCAAGCCTGAGGGCCATCATCAGGGGGACAAGCTGGTAGGGCCTGGGCTCGGCAGCAATGCGACCGAAAGAGCGAAAGGGCCCTGCGGCAGCACGAGTAGAAAGCCTTGCGGCATCCCGCAGCATTCTGCCTGATGTAAAGTCACCCAAATCTTCAAGAGTTGGCAATGGGAATGAGCTGGATTCTACGGGTTCGATCGCCGGTAAAATACCGGCGAATTCTTCATCCAGGCCGCCCACCGGACGTACCAGCAGCAGTTCTTCAGAAGACTCTGGAAGGACAACCCACTCCCTTCCTCTGGCATTAATTAGTGTTCCCGGCCGGACAAGATTGGGAGTGCTCATGTTTGAGGCCTCCCAAAAATATCGGGATGCTGATTAAATATTGCGTTCCAGTCCACCCGATGATGGAAGCGGATCACAATATAACCGTTTGCTATAAGCTTTCTGGTTATTTCTTCATCTTTACGAATTTGCTCCGGCTCATCATGCGGCGGGCCGTCAATGTAAATGGCAGTATTAAAATCGCGATAGTAAAAGTCGGGTTTTGTTGAACAGGATTCAATCAGATATTGGGCATCACTCGGAGGATTGAGCATAAGCCTGTCCACCATATCGAGCCAACGCTTTTCGAGTTGACTGTCACATCGTTTTCGCAGCGCGTTCATTCTTTCGGCCCTGGTGCCTGTTCCACCTGATGGTTTGCATTCGGACTTCGAAAACTGGGCGAGCAAATCCCTGATCAGATAGCGATTCAGATCTTTATGATCCGGCTGATTGCCATAATCGAGCAGGCAGGAATAACAGGCCTTGCCACAGGTCAACGCGCCTTTATCCTCTAGAGTATCCGGATCAAAATGACAGATTTCCAATGCGATGCGGGCAAGTTTCGGCAGCACGGACGGATCTTCGGCGACCTGCCGCAGCACGCCGGCTCCGCCTTCTGATGATTCAAAGAATAGCAATTCGCGACGTCCTTGCGGCGACGGCATGGGCACGCATTCAAGCTCTCTCGGTTCTAGTTGAAAATATTTCTGGATGGCTTCTTTAAAAGCCGCTTGCAAGCTGGCGGTTTCCGGCAGTGGTCGAACCGGTACAAAAGACATGACCAGGGCATTCTTTGTATCTCTCACGTAAGGAACGACTCTTTGAGATCGCCCCTGCGTGTTCGCATCCTGCAAGTCTTCCGCATCCGCCCTGTTTGTCCACCAATAGCCTCTTTCGAGATCAAGGTTAAATCCGATCGGCTGTCCGATTATTTGATTTGCCCAACCTAGATTGACGCGGAATAATTCCGTGGAATCACCGTATTTTAGTCTGAGCGTCAGCGTTCCTTCACAATATACCTCGGCATCCCGACGATCCAATCTGCCGCCGATTTCGGGGAAACGGTAAGCGCTCACGATCCGGTAGCCGAAACGCTGTCGTTCTTCTTCATCACACGTAATGCGCTGGGCCAGTTTAAGGCTGACATTCTGAAGATGAATCAGATTGTCTATTTGCGAAGAACCGTCCAGAGCACCTCCACAATTGTCACAGATCTCATTTAAATTTCTATCTTGTTCAATATGAGCGTAACCGCAGACTGGACAACGTTTCATTGTCGCTGTTACCAGATTGTGCGTCTCTTCGATATCATCAGTACCAAAATCGAGATTGACCTTATATACACGGTAACGGGCACCTTCATGATAAATGAGAGCGCGCGGGCCAAATTCGGAAATAGCCAGAAAACGAGCGCGGGATACAAACTCGTCCCGACTGTTGCGTTGTCTGTGCCCCGGCACATAGGCGGAAATCGGCAGGCGGGGAAAATTATAACCCGGTAGTAGACCTTCCGTGGCAAAGTAACGGTAAGAATAAAAGTCACCCTCGTAAATACCTTCCGCTTCCGTCAGAAGTTTAATCTGACTTTCCGCTTGGGCGCGCAAGCGGCGTGATTGGTTCCGTTCCATCTCCGGTCGCGCGTGATCGCCGATAATTCGGTGGTGAATTTCTCTCTGGCGAACCGCCGCCCGGTAAAGGCTTCTCCATCGCTCGCAGGCCACATCGAAAGTGCGTTCGATTTGATCAAGTATTTCCTTCGTCCAGTTATCATGGAACCAGGGCGCGTTATTTAGTTCATCTTGGATGCTTTCTATAAGCTGATTTGCTCTTGTTTGCGCGGTTGCCCGATGAACGGGACTTCTTAGTTCTCTTAAAATTTCATCTTTGATCGGTAATGGGAGTCTGCCATCTGCAGGTGTCAGGTCGATAACCTGCGTTAACGTTTTTCCAAGGTCCGGCTTTGCCGCTTCCATCCACACTGCGTGGATATGCGATTTTACCAGGTCTCTGTTTCTAATATCAATGCGCGGCGGGACAACAGAACCGGAAACCATCTGGTTGGGTTCCCTGTAAAAATATTGATCGTGAGGGCTGCGCCCCGCACAGTAGGTATAAACGAGTGCCGGCTGCCCGCCACGACCGGCGCGTCCACTCCGCTGGGCATAATTAGCTGGCGTCGGCGGCACATTCCGCAAATTGACCAGGTTCAACTGCGCGATATCCACGCCGAGTTCCATGGTTGGAGAGCAGAAAAGAAGCGGCAGGCCACCCGGCTCGGCACCTTTACGAAATCTAATTTCACGTTTTTCACGGTCTTCCGCCTTGACCTGCGCCGTGTGTTCTCGCGCTTCCAGTAGGCATTTCAGGTCAACAAAATGCCGATAACATTCTACAAAGTACCGGTTCACTTCCGGTGGCAGTTCTCCGGCATCCAAAAGTCGTGTGCGGTCTATCGGGCGTATCTCACCATCGGCAGGCAGCCATATAATTGCCGCAGGATTTATCTGATAACCGGGATCAGAGCCATCCGGACGGCTTCGTACTTGTTCGACGATTCCATAACGTTTTAATGCCAAAAACAAAAATCGAATTACTTCATCCACTTCTTGTCGTCCGAAAGGCCTGCCCGGGGGGACACAATTCTTCAGAGTTCTTTTTAAATATCTACCATAACCACTATATGAGGAAACGGGCAGGAAATTGTATTCTTCGTAACGGTTGTTTCTTATTCTCGCACGCGGATAAGCGACGTACGCCTTGATTAGATCACGCCCATCTTCCAGGTACCAGACTGTATCTTCACGAAGACGAGGCTTTGTCTGTTCTACGAGATCAAACTGTTTTTGAGGATCCAGCACATCAACTTTTATCGCCAGTGAACGGCGAAGAACATCAAGTAAAGTCCTGATTATTTCTTCACGCTTCTCCGGTGTGCACAAGCGCAATGCTTCTGGTATGGAAAGAAACTCTTCACCATTATCTGTTCGAATGGAAAAACCTTCATCCCAAAGCCTTTGTTCGGACAGCAGGCTTTCCTCGCCATTTAAACCTTCATAAGCAAAGCGTACAAGGCCACAATCTTCAAGATTCGGAGCCGTCACACGCCAACCGCGCTGTAGATCACGATAGACGAGGTATTCTATGACTCGTCGGAGGGCGTCGTTTGTTGCATTTCTTGCGGGACCGCGCACTTCCAAATCAACCGCATATTCGTCGAAACTTAATTGCATGGCATCAAATACGCTGCGTGAAAGATCGTGATGTTTTAGGCCTTCTTCTCCTCTTGCCTGTGCAGCCTTGTAAAGTGCCGAACGCAATAGAGCTACCTGTGCAAAATCATTAAAGTGACCCGCTTGTAATGAGGCATCTTGCCGATTATCCGTGAAACTCAAAAGCTTGCGCGCTTTGGCCTCAAGATCCCTGTCGCCCTGCAGTTCAATTAATGAACGAACGGCAAGAATGGTCGTTGCCGTGCTGCGGTTATCAATTCCAAGTGTGGCCAGTTTTCCCCGTTCTGCCTTTTGGCTTCTCGTGTAGGCGACACCGCAGGATGGTTCAAGACAGAAAAGAAAATTGCGATGAATCAGGGCTGCTTCAACGCCTTGCCCCTCTGCGCATACTTTTCCTGTTGCATCAATATAAACCGTTTCGGGGATATCGTTTTTTGCGTCCGGTCTTATTCGTTCTTCTCCTCGCGGATTAGTTTCCTTAAGAGCATCTGGCACACGTCCGAGAAGTTCCGGGCCCGAGCCGCGTGGCCATGGCGAAGTTTCAGATAAATAAAGATAGCCGAATGTGCTTTCGTCATCATCCGCCTGCCTTGTTTCCTCCCGCGGGAGAAGATATTTATCCCCGTTATTGGAGATTATTTTGACTCGATAGTAAGCGGTACCACACTGCCTGCAAAAAACCAGCGGGTAGAGGGGTTTTTCAGGTTCGCCGGGTTTGGAAACCTTTTTGGACATTTCCAAATGGCGGTCGGCTTCAGGTTCTATCGTCGCCCAGACTGTATCACCGCGTGTAAAAAATTGATGGAGACGAAACGCAAAAACAGGAAACCGACTGGATGTACTTGCTTTTAAATAGGACCCCTGAAGCAAATAACGACGCAATATTTCCGCGCATCTTTGTTCATCGGTTGAAGTAAGACCTGCCAACTCTTCCGCTGTGCTATCATTGCCTTCTAACCGTCGTGGCAACTGGCGCAGAAGTCTATCAGAACCCTCTGCAGTTTTTATTCCGAAAGTGGATTCTATCCAGGAAGCAAGCGGATGTTTGATAAAACTCTCATAATCAGCGGGTGGTGCCTCGTCAGCTTCGATTGTTTTTCGCAATAATTGAACGATTTGCGGATCATTATGGTCCAATTCATTTGTCGCACGAGATAATGTTTCCCCTATAACCTGCGATGTTTCAAAGGGTACACCAAAGAGAGTCTGGGCTACACTGGCAACGGCCTTTTTCTGATCTTCCACCGTGCCTTCACTGGCCATTGTGGCAGACGTCCCGACACAAATAATATTCTGTCCGCCAAACGCGAGGCGACAACGTCGGATAAGAAGCGCGACATCCGCGCCCTGTCTTCCTCTATATGTGTGCAATTCATCAAACACAAGAAATTTTAATCCTTGAGCGGCCCTCACCAGTTCACGATCTTCGGTTCTTGTCAGAAGAAGTTCCAGCATGACATAATTTGTCAGCAGAATATCGGGGGGATTCTGACGAATTGCTTCGCGTTCTTCGCCTTTTTCCTGCCCTGTGTAGCGCGCGAATGTGACGGGTGATCTTCCTTCCGGATATCCTTTTTTAAGAAACTTCCCCAGTTCCTCATCCTGGCTATTCGCAAGGGCATTCATGGGATAGACAACAATGGCCTGTATCCCGCGGCCGGTTCCATTTTTTAAAACATGGTCCACTATCGGGACGATATAGGTAAGACTTTTCCCTGAGCCGGTTCCGCTTGTCAGCACATAGGATTTGCCTTCCTTTGCCTTCAGAATAGCTTCACGCTGATGCGTATGGAGGTTGAGCTGCTTGCCAGTAAAATCTGTATCCGTTTTATCAATTCTGAAAATTTTCGCACATTCGGGATTGAGCACATTCTTTCTAACCAGTTCATCGATTGTGCCGCCTGATTTAAAAATAGGATTGAGCTGCAGCAAAGGTTCAGGCCAAAACGCACCTGCAGTAAGGTTCGTATCAACTAATTCAGAAATGCGCTGGTCGGCAATTTTTATAAAGCTGCGGGTATAGCTGCGATAATCAGCAACCAATCTATTCCTTAACGCAAAAACGTCCATCAATCATCTCCATATTTTATGTAAAATATTGCCAATAGAACATAAACCCCATGAATCATGAGTTCCCTTCCGTTTTCAAGCGTATGATAGGTTGTTAATCTCGGTAAAAGCATTTTAGAAATCCAATAAAATATCTCATTTAGTTTGTTGTTCCAGTGGACCTTGTTCTGAGCGGCTACAAAACCATTCTCATTTCGGCAGTATCAAATCATGAAGGTGCGGAACAAACAACCTCTCCCTTGCCCTTGTAATCGCCACATAAGTCAGATTCTTCACCTGTTCTTCCGTCCAACGATCTCCTTGAAGCCAGTCCAGACCAACGACAAAGACGCAGGCATAATCAAAGCCCTTGACACTGTGGATGGTAGAGATGGTTACGCTCTGTGTCGTTACATCGTAAGAGCGCTTGGCACGGTAATCTTCGGCAATCCAGTTGCAGTAAATGCCATACTTTTCCAGGGCCTCGATCATCAGATGAGGAAAATGAACACCGGGTAAGGAATCGGGTGATTTCTGTGTATAGATAATGGCAATCTCGGAAAGTGGATAGCCATCGTCATTATGCAGATGATTAATTTGCTTGGCAACGTGGTTTATCAATTCATCCACGTCTGGATATTGCCGGATTTCCGGCTCCGTCCCTGCCGGGGAAAGGAAGTTTTGGAAAAGTTCCATCTGATGTGGCGGGTGCTCGGCCTTTTCTTCTTTTTCATTGAGGAATTTCCGGGCAAAGTCGACTATGGCGCTGGTGTTCCGGTAAACCCAGGATAATCGGTGGACACGCCCACGGACCTGAATGCCAAGGTCTTTCCATGTCTGCTTTCTGCGATAGATGTTCTGATTGTCATCAAGGGCAATGGCCAGATGATTGGTTGCCGGATTCAGAAGGGAAACGACGATGGAATACATGTCGTCGGAAAAATCCTGGCCTTCGTCCACCAGAACTGCATCATACTTTTCGGTATAATCATTCACTTTCTTCAGCGTCTCTTCGATAACCAGGTCGTAATAGGCCGGCTCTTCCTTCTCCCAGATTACAGATTCACCCAAAATCTTCGCACACAACTCGAAAAAATGAACGACCTCTATGCCGTTTTCACCTAGGGGAACCTGTTTTTCAGAAAGGAGCCTTTTAATGAAATTGACCAAGGTGATATTGTAGCAGACAAAAAGGATGCGCTTGACGGCGGGATTGTATTGTTTGAGGAGGGCTGCCCTGTGAACCAGAACGAGTGTCTTCCCCGAACCGGAGGGACCGGTAATGATCCGGTGGCCACCGTCGAACTTACGGGCAATGGATTCCTGATGATGATCCAGCAGCCTGATCCTGTCCTTCTCCCTCTGCCGTTGTGCTTTAGAGGTACGATCGGGCAGTTCAATACGGATCATGGGAAACAGGAGCTGGCGGAGATGCTGCATTTCATCCGGTGTCAGGTTGAAATGAAAAGGTGCGGCATATTTCTTCTGCAGAGCATTGGAAAAGCACTGGCCGGACAGGTCGCGGCAAATATCCGATTCCGGGTGCAGATCATCCCAGAAAAAGATTTGTTCCGAATGGATGACTTTATCAAAGGCTTTCTGGATGTATTCATATTTGTTGATATTTGGAAACACGACGCCTTCATGGATGGGTATCTTAGGGTTCGTCGCATGCTGGGGATCTTTGGAAAGCAGGCGGCGGTCATCACGGATCTTGTCCATAAGGATATGACAATAGGTTCTCGCCTGCTTTAAGGGGCTTTCTCTTTCCTCGTTATGGCCATTGATCGTTAAAGTGAAATTCTGAGGATTTGCTGCCTGGATCTGATGGAGCGCCCAGTCTTTGACTTCAAAGATGATGAGACCGGTGTCTTTGCAGAACAGAATGAAATCGGGTTCACGGCCATTGATGTCCGGCAGGTACCAGGCCAGATATTTGCTATCGGGTTTGGCGGCAGTTTTCAGAAATCCGTAGAAGTGACGTTCACCTTCCGTGCAGAAGTCTTGAACATCATCCGGGATCATAACAGCCATTACGTCTTCTCCTAATGTTTCGACAAGCAATGTCACCCTTTACCGGCTGAAAGATCATGGTTCAATAGTGCCCGTCCTGAGTTTATCGAAAAGCTCACCATAACAATAATGGCAACGATTTTTGCTGGGGTCTTGCTGCTGTCTTCCTGAATCGGTTGTCCACAATTACTGCATGTTTTCATACACTTATCTTTATGACTATTCAAGAGGACTCTCCAGTAGGGAGTGAAGCTCAGATGAAAATATTTCTTTAACTTGAACCCATGACATCGGCTCTATGCGAATGTCAGCCGGACTCGGAAAATTTTTGTACCATGGACCATAGCTGGGCAGTAGCACCTGTTCCCGCTCGGCGGACAAAACGGCAAGGTCGGCCTTTTTTACCGCCGGCGGCGCAGGCCGGGCCAGGCCGAAAACCTCCGCCACCACTCTGGCGATCCCCGTTTCGACTTCCTTGTATTCGGTCATGATTTTCTTCAGAGGGCTGACCATATCGCCGACATACGCTTCTGCTGCGTCATGCAAAAGACCTTGCAGCTTGAGTTCAGGAGGCAGCAGGCTTGCGACATAAAGCGAATGCTGTGCAACGCTGTAAGGGAATTTCGCGGCGCCGTTGAAACGATTCACCAGGGCAAGGGAATGAATTATGTCCTCAACCAGAATCATTTCGGGTTTCGGGTTCAGCAAATCAAAAGCAATGCCGGAAAATGTTTGAATGCGTACTGATTCTTTCAATACAGTTAATGACCCCATATCGTCATTCTCATAATGAGGGGACGCGGCACATTCTTCCGCCAAAGCAGTCTTCTCCTGTTCTATTTCATTGGTTTGCTCAGTTTCCATGAGGCATTCGTTGAGCCACTGAGTAAATTCAGGGACAGGGATGGCGCTTTCAGATTCTTTAGTCTTTAAGTTTGTACTGAGGTATTGATAAAATCTTGACGGTTCCCTGAATTTTTCCGCTTCCCGTAAAGAAAGATGAATCTCCGCATTCCGAACAAACGCAGAAATAGCATCAGGATTGATTTCATCTTTTTTATTAATTTCTATTCCTTCTAGGGCAAAGGCATCAAAACTGGATATCGTTCCATATCCATGCTGTTCGAGGATAAATTTCAAAAGGAGATTGTTGACCCAACCTCCCCAGGTTACCAATCTATCGTTGGTCCATGACCAAATACGCGGATCATGACCCGTCATTTCAGCAATTTTCCAGACAAGCGTCCTGCTGATACCACGTCCGCCTCTTGCGGCCGGTATTTTACCGATCTGTCTGGGACCCTTGGGTTCAACTTGTTCTAGAACATAGCTGTTTTTTTCACCACTTGCAATTCGGCGTAACGTTCCCCCCAGGAAGTATAATCCGTCGCCGGCACCCTCACCTATTGACGCGATGAGATCACCTGTCACCCCATCATAGACCGGCTTTGCACCGTCGCCGGCGATAACAGTATGAATGACACTTCGGTCACCAAGTTCAATGAGCCGATCAGACGGGATCAATGCCCCATGGTTCAGCTTCAGATGTCCTTCTTCCAGCATACTATTGACAATTTCACCAAAGTCTCGTCCACCCGTCCTTGCTGCGAGATTCTTCAGCGTTAAAGGTTTTTCTTTTCTTAATCCATTCCAGGCATGACTGAGGATCTGCTGAAAGGCTACGGACGGCCTTGAATATTCATGAATGGGCTCCAGCTTGCCATGCCGTGCCAGATCCAGCAGCGCTTCGTATATGACGCGTTCGTTATCATTTCTCACGAGGGTAACGACCTTGCAAATTTCTGACCTTCGACTACCACGGCCAATTCTTTGCAGGAAACTGCTGACCGAAGGTGGCGGTGACAGCAACATAATTGCTTCAATGTCGCCTATGTCGATGCCAAGCTCCAAAGTTGAGGTGCAGACACAAATGCCATAGCGTTTCTTCTTCAGATCGGATTCTATTTCATCGCGGACTTTTGTTTCCAGAATGCCGAAGTGGAGATAGACTGGCCATCGCGTTCCCTTGAAGACATCGTGCAGAACAAAACCGAGATGATGGGCATCATTACGCGTATTAGCAAAAATAAGGACCTTCTCCATTTGTTGTATTTCAATATAATTTCTAATTGCCGCCGCAATTTCCGTTGCCCGTTGTTGTATTTTCCCCATCGGAACAGGAAGATGGTGCATTTCGATCTCACGGGGATCTTCAGCCGTGACATACTTTACCTGGTTGCCTACCCAAAGACGACCAACGCTTTCCATATCATTCAAAGTGGCGCTCATCGCAACCACCTGGAATACATCCTTGGGATTCAGCGGGCTTCTGGACTTACTGCGGACCCTATCGATAACATATCTAAGTTGTTCCCCGCGGGCCTTCCCATGGATAAAATGCACTTCATCGACAACCATTGCTCTGATATGTTCCAGTTTCTGCGGATGTCGTAATTGGAGAGAATCAAGCGCCTCCGGTGTTGCAATCAACGCAAAAGCACCCATCGGTTCCTTGAAGTCATGATGATCGCCTGTGTAACGGCAGATTCCTGAAAAATCTTTTCCGCAGCCAAGATAATCGCTCAGGCGATAATAAATATCATTAACCAATGCTTTTGTGGGGGCAACGTAGAGGACGGAAAGATGATCATGCTTGAAGGAAATATGACGTTGGTATAATGGGGCCATGACCGCTTCCGTCTTGCCTGAAGCAGTTGGCGCGGTAAGAAAGACGGATTCTCCCTTGAGAATCAGTGGGATGGCATTTTGTTGAATAGGACGCGGGCCCCGTTTGTGAAAAAATACGGGCCAGGCATCCGGCATCCAGCGCATCATCAGGTTTGATTCGCTATTCCCAAGGCATTGCATTACCGAGAAACTCCGCCATTGTTGTCTTTAGATGAGCCATTAATTCCTCAAAGGTCATTCCAGGATGAGACAAAAGCATGCAGGGAACAAGACTTGCAAGTTTAATAAAATTACGAAGCGGAATACCATTCTGTGCTGCTTGGTAATTTTGAGCCAGACAATCCACAATCTTTTCTTTTGAGTCATCCGTTTTAAGCTGTGTTGTTTCAAGGGCGTAGAAACTACAGAACTTTTTCAGAAAAAGATGGCACCATTTTACATAATCTTCCCGGCTGGGATTGGCCAGCATGATTCGATCCTCTTCTGATCGAAGAAACAAGCAAGCATCTCTCAGGTTGAGTGAGAGATCCAAAAAGGTTTCTCCTTCGGTCAAACCGACAAACAATGCGAAGTGCGGCCCATAATTCCAATAGGGTGGAACGGATATACCGTGATCATTCATCGTGGGATCATCATCGTCAGGATTAGGAAGATGGGCTGAACGGGCCAATAGTTCAAAAAAGTTATTAGCACGCTCTCGTCTTCGGACATTAAAACCTCGCACATGTTCTGCTTCGTCAAAAATGATGGCCAGTCCTTTATATCCAAGTAATTTGCAAAGTGCGTTCACGACAACCAGATGATGGACGTAAATATCGGCTGTTTCTTTGGTGATCGGCATTCGGGGCACTCTGATGTTCAATCCCTTATCACGTGCTAGTGTGTTGACTGTCTGAAACGAATTATGATTGCCAGCAAGCCATAGACAGGCATCACGATAATCTTCCATGACATCCGGCATATGGGGATATTTCATCAATACCTCAAAAGCGCGGGAAAACCAGAGATTACTCCTAAATATATCATTATTACGAATATTTTTCTGGGCCCAATGATCACGAACTTCCTTAACAAATCCGATAAAGTCCTCTGTTTGTCGTCCATCTTCCCTTTTTGGGAACTCCAATGCCGTCATCAAATTTTGATACACAAGGTGTGGTTTTGCAGGATCAGCCGCCTTGGGGTCAAACTCAAGATACGCAACAGCCCATCCCGCCTTCAGCGCCATACAGCGGACGAATTTGAGCATATGGGATTTACCGGTGCCATAATAGCCAAAGACAACCTTACACAAACCGCTTTTCGGCGCATTGGTAAGCCAGCCGGAAACCCGCTTTTTGAGTTCATCCGACCGAATGGTTAAATCAATGAGCTGTCCGGTATCGGGTGGTGCAACGCCGAGATTGATTGCTTCAAAAGCCGCGCGAAATTCAGTTTTGGCTTGACTCCGATCTTCGTTTCCGTTGTCTGGTACTGGGGGCGCAATTTTCCCAATAGGCGTTAGGGTGCTGATATCGACATCCATATCCTCACCAGCGAAATTCACACCCACTGTGCGACCAAGGACTTGATTAACAATACCCGGACCGTAGTCAGGGTGTGTTACTTTATCGCCCTTAGTGAGCTGCATTACACCTCCTCATCTTCTGTTCGTGGCAATTGATGATCTAAAATGAATGCTTCCGCGTCTTTATCCGACAATTCAAATTGTTCTTTGATCTGGTGTCCCAGGAATATGCAGAAATGATAGACAAATGATCGTCGTATTTCCGAACCCATTCCGTAGCTTTTTTCCTCTGCCATCATCAGGCGCTCAATATTGTTTTTTTGGATTTGCTGCTTCCACTCCACGCCAGAAGCAATGGAGAATACCTCTAACAGACGAGCGCCGATTTCGCGGACAATTGACCTTGTATCCAAACTGTCGAGATCTATAAAGGGAACCATGGGACTCCCAGGTTTGAAAGCTATATTCCCGATCCGGTCATTAAGTGCGGGATATTTTTGAATAACTTCATTTCGGAAGTCTGGCGTTGCCGCATACAAAAACATGACACCTGGAAATTTGCCATCAGCCCCATCGTTGATCATAGTCAAAAGATTTTCGATGGCCTGCTTTTGTTTGACACTGCCCCTGCGAAAAGAAACTGTCCGGGTGCCTTCATCAAAGGCAATGAGAATACCTTTCATCCCCATACGTTTTGTCATGAACATAATGATTGTTTTTAAGCGATTAAAAGCACTGTCATCTTTCACTGGCTTATGCAGCCCCATATCCCTGAGATGCCGGCTGGTAATATTATCTCCACGCATCCATGAAATGATTTCCATGTCAGCCGGCGTTGCTGTACCTCCGCAGGCTACATTAAGCATGAGTTTCCCAAGTTGCTGAATGGCGATGGCTGCCTGCATATCAGGAGCACCAATGTACATTTCCGTAAAGGGCTGAACAATGAGCTGTCTGACCTCGGCAGGAACTGCTTTTCCTCCTTCGATGCCATATTGTTTGAGTTTTTGATTGATATAATTGCGAAAAATAATTTCGATACCACGCTCATCTTCTGGATCGGTACCCGGAGCTGGCGGTGGGATCATATTGCTGACGACAGACTGATAGATGGCTAGAGGAGAGTTGAATGGGCAGTCAATTCCAACGTTGACGATGGCTGTGACCACGTTATTCTGCCAAGCTCTGGCCGCAAGGCTATTGATAAATTGGGTTTTGCCGCTGCCATAATAGCCCTGCAAATATTTGAAGCATGAAATACCAAGGGGCATTTCTGTTCGGAAGTAGTTATCTTCCAAAGGTTCAATAATATTATTTGTGCCCACATTTATAAAATGCGAATACACACCGGGAGCAACCGGATTTGATATGAGTTGTGCCTTTATTCTGATAGCCTCTGATTTATCAAGTACTGCCATTTTTGCCTCCTGTCTTCATAATCAGCGTTTTTTAACAATATAGACGTAGGGCCTGGTTTGCGTGCCCTCTCGATCAAGGGGTATCTGATAGACATTCTTCCGATAGGAGTCGTTAAGGGTTGCCGGCATAAACTCAAAAACCGGTTCAGGAGAATTGCTTTTATAGTTGATCAAATTGGCGATGAAAGATGCATCCGGCACATCCGTAAAGTTCCTTCTTTGAGGTTTGGTCCAAAATCTTTTATCTTGCGATGCTATTACGTACATTCTTGCAACATCGCTGAGTAATACCTTGTCGCTTGCTTCCGCAAAATGCCGGGCCAACCACCAACTGAGCTCCATCTGCTTTTCAAATACCTCCACAGGTTTTACGATTTGATTGAGCTTTTCCTCCGCAACGGGAAATGCTTTTACAAGATAATCAAAATCCGGTGGTATTTTTTCTATAATGGGGTAATAGGGTGTAATTGACCATGACCAAGATGTTCTTTGGGCGTCAGGCATCAGTAAAAATCTTCCCGCATAAAAGTAATTGTTCTTCATATTCCCCGGTGGGTCTATGTTAAGGTTACGAATGACATTGGACGCCAGGCTTCTGGCGCCTTCTGCAGAGCAGAGCTGCTTCATCTCTCTGTCTAGTTCTGCTTTAACGCGCAATTGCTCTTCACGAACGGCGGCCGGCATATTGAATGATGGTGACAAGTCAAGGGTCACAAATTCCTGCTTTCGCTCAATTGGTGATGTCGGAAGGTCCAAACCTATGGCTTTCGTTTTTCCTTGGCCAAGAATCCGGGGGATTTGGGCAGCAAGATTTCCGGCTAACTTTATCTCCAAAAGATTCTCTTCCTTGGCGAATTTCTCAAATTCTGGAAACAATGTCTTTCTCCTTATCGTGCATCAAATATATCATATAAATCATTGTTCATTCCGTGCAGCAAACCGGGAATATGCTCACAGAACATATAGAGCCTTTGTGCAGGCCTTGAAAGAGCCACGTAGGCACGATTCTTGTTGAAGTTGAGCATCGTGTTTTCTGCTTTCTCTAAGCCTACAACGAAACATATATCATATTCTAGTCCCTTAATCCTCTCAATACTTGTCGTCACCATTGCCCCGTCCGCACTATCCGACACCCAGATGTCTGCCAAGCTAATATTTTCTTTTTCCAGCATCTCGCGATATCGAATCATTTCATCTTCATCCTCATTGATCTGCAGAAATGCCATGGAACCCGTAACTTTTTTTTCTTTGAATACATTTAGCATTTTTCTGATGGTCTGTGCAAAGTTTACATATGGCATGAGATGCAATTGTGGTTTTGGTCCCTTCATTTCATCATTGGCCATAAATTGTGGCAACTCACCAAAAACTTTTTCGTAAAACCCCCTCAAAAAATTTCCAATTTGTCCGGATTGACGCAAATTTTTAGTAAACGGAAATTGTGTGAAATCATCAGCTTTACTAATGAGATTACAACCAATTTTGAATGCATCAAGATTCTTCATGCCATGAACGGGTGACACAACCTGTCTGAAATCGGCAGAAATGGTTAATGCGCCGTCGCGTAGTATAAAGGATGAAAGCAAGGAAGCCTCAACAACTGACAGATCCTGCGCTTCATCAATTACAATATGTTGCCATGGCCCATGCTTGCCACTTACCGGTGAATAGGCATTAGGCATCTCTCGAAAACGATCTTTTGCATCTTCCGTTGTGGGTAAGACAAATCTGAGCAGCCAAGCAATCCACCCAATCTCTTCCCGACGGTATCGTCTTTTCTCCCAGTCTTCAAGGATGTCACGTACGATAAGTTCTTCGTTTAATCGAGCACCAGTGCCCTGCCTTATCCGAATTTCACCCTCATGGGTCTTACTACCAAAATATTTTCTAAGACATTCAATTGGATCATAAACGAAATACAACCACTTTGAAAACAGTCCATCAAATTCTTCTACCTCTGGACGAGTCAATTCTTTTCGCAAATCATCATATTGGCGTGAACAATGCCAATAGAGTCGATCCATGCTGACTTCTGAAGATGTCGGCGTAGAAGAAAAAGGCCTTTTTTGTTGCCTTTTCGCAAATTCATCTAATCTAGTTATCAGGTTGCTTTGCGATTCTCTTTGTTCTAGTCTTCTATATTGAAGTTTAGCCCATTCAGAGTGAGAAGCAGTGGAGATCTTCTCTGCAATTTGAAGTTCATACGTTTTCCAGCATTTTTTCATATCATCAACTGAACATGTCGAAAAAAAAGCTTCCCTCGCTCGACGCTCGAGAGCGTTGGGAATATCACGGGACAAGAACAAAGCCTCGTGCTTGAACCGCCATGCATCATCAAGATATTCTTCTATGAAGTTTTTGATCAAACTGACAATTGAAGGGGGAATGTCTAGTTGCTTTTCAAGCAAATCTTTTGAATGTTTGATTAAATTTTCGTTAGCCAGAAACACCTTGCTGTTTTCCGGACGATGCTCAACACCTATTCTCGTTTCTCCTTCATCGAATAAAAAACGCATCCGTTGAAATGCGACGGTTGTCTTGCCACTACCAGGTGCACCTGTAACAAATAGAACTCCTCTCATTTTACTTATGAATGCATCGACCTGGTCTTTCGTCATATTTAGCTTTACTGCTTTAAGTCCGGTTGTTGTCGCAACTTTTTCTATTTGACCAACATGTCCACCTGGATCGTATATCCCAATGATCACTGGAAATACTTTCTGGAATCTTGCACGTGCGAGAGGTATTATCCCAGATAGTCTGTATCGTGGGTCGTTAACATCATGTTTTTGGTTTAGATCTTCTGTGATGGCAATCTGAAAACCTGGGTGTGTCCAGGGAACAATAATGATATCATCGTCAATGACTTGTGTTATGGATGTATGCTCATTGGCATACCAGATAGTATGATTTGTTCTGCCATTTTCGTGAAAAGTATTAATTTCTGCCATGGCATGAAACGGATTTTCACAGATTGCTATTAAAGATTTCTGCTCTGCATTATAGTGTAACCAACGTTGCTTGTTGGCTGCCGTATAGAATCCTGTAATGTCATCTATAAATTTTTGCCCATGGGTATTTTTTAATTTGTCATAGGCACCTTCCTTGGCAACCTTTGCATTCTTTGTGTCCCGTTGTATTATTTGAGATAGGATGGACATGGGGACTCCAATCTTTCGTCATGGACGAAAACGAATGTGTTGGATTTGTGTAACAAAGTGTATTATTAATTGAAGAACAGTTCTCACGTTAATCCGTCTTCTCCTGCAAAACAGGCTTCACGCACCAAACCCCATCAGGCTTAGCATGCCCGCCTCTTCCTTGCAGGCCTGGCAAAGATTCTGATCGTCAACGTCGCCGATTGACGTCTCCTGGAGCTCGCCTAAAATCTCCGCCGCATTTTCCATGTCGTTTTCCTGGATGGGTTGTCCGCAGTTGCTACATGTTTTCATACACCTATCCTTTTGATTCTTCAAGGGTTCAGGCCAAATTATTTTTGCCGGGCAATCCACGTATTTTCTATGGACGGGGTATTAATCAAGCATCCTCTTGAAATCAGGATCATCCACAATGGTTTTGACCATTGCGTCAATCATGCCGTATGCCCGTTTTTCCAGGGCGGCTGCATCGTCCGTCGGGGCATCAGGTGCTTTTACCGTATAGGTTTTCTCATAAAATTTCCTGCCCAGCTTTGTGAAAAGAACATGAAATTTAATTTCCCTGTCTGTGACCGAACGGAAGGTCATGATCATTTCCGCATCGTAAAGCGGTGAAGATTCCTCGATGATAATGCCGATATGATCAAAACCCTTTTTCAGGGCATACCAGAAGAATGAAACGACGGGCTGCGCCATTCCTTCATTCGGTCGCTTGTAATAAAGGCTGTAGCCGATGGTTCTCTCCGGATTGTAGTAGGCCAGGTTGGAGGTGTTGGTGGATTGGTCCTTGATCGTATGGAAAAGGATTTGCTTACCCTGAAGCATCTTGTAGTCATCGGGATTCAGTTGCGGAACATAGTTGTCCCTGCCCAGCGTCACAACCGTGCTTGTCGTGGGGCCGCATCCGAACAAAACCAACATCAGCAGAACGCACGCGATAAAAAAGACTCCGTTTCCTTTTCGTTGCATTTTATTCATTCCTTTTGTTCTCCTTCCTGTATGGTCATTCATCCTTTTTCAGATTCCTCAAGCTGACTCCCGCGCTTGTCTTCTCTTCCTGATACTTTTCAAGCTTCTTAAGAATATCCTCGTCCCATTCCCTGCTCTGAACGATTTTCTTTAGCGCGAAAATATCCAGATCTTCCACTTCGCCCCAGAGACCTTCCTGCTTGAGAAGGCTGATCAGTTCTTCCCGCTCTGCGGTGTGCTTTGCCGGGAATGCAATGCTTTTGCTGATGGAAACGGTTGCCTTCTTGTCGGAACCGAAGACTACCTCCGCTCCGAGCTGTTTCGCGTAGTCGATGATGTCCTGCTTGACGGCTTCAATCTTTTCTTCCAGATCTTTCTTCTGCGCGGAAAGAACTGAAAGTTCGTCAACCAGTTTGACACCGTCCTCTTCCTGGAATTCCTTCGGCGGCAGGGCTTCCACTTTAAACAGGTGCGCCCATTTCGGACAGATGTTTTTATATTCGCACCAGTTGCAGAGGTTTGATTCATTAGCCGGGAACTCTTTCGCGCTGACAACCTTCTTTACCGCTTGAAGCGTTTCTTCGCGCAGGTTTTCCAGTTGCTCCGCGGTTCTTTCAGAGCGTAGTTCTCTGTCGAAGGCCAGGTAATGCCAGACCAGTTCAACGTTTTCGGCATCCTTGAAGTTCTCTTTCACCCAGAGGGAATAAAGCGCCAGTTGCCGGTCTTCATCCGCCTGCTCCTGCTTGGGAAGATATCCAGCGGTTTTGTAATCGTGTATCTCATATTTTCCTTCGCCCGGGTAATCCAGCCTGTCCATCCGGACGTTCCATTTGAATTCTCCTGCAGGATCGAGGTTGACGTATTCTACCGTCTCGATGCCCAGCACGCGTTCTTTGAAAGGTGCATACTTGTTGTAGTAGTCAACAATACACTTCTCGCCGGTCTTTCGATAGTTGTCCGCCGTGTATTCTTTCCGGACTATTTTAATTTCGTCCGACCAGTTTTTTGCCCACAGGCTGTTGTAATATGTAAGCAGGTCTTCCAGTGTATTGCGCTTTTGCAATTTCAGGTCCCTGTAGAGCTTTTCCAGCGCCTCATGCACGCAGCTCCCCATAAAGGCTTCGACAGTCTTGGCTTCCTCGACTTTGATCTTGTCGATATACTGATATTTGTATTTGAGCGGGCACTGCTCGTAGGTGCCAAGCCGGGAATTGGAAAATGTGGGCATGTTGTTACCTCAAGTTGTTGTTAACATTTCATGATCAGCGTTTTTTGTATCCCTTCAGATTCCATTGCTTATCATAAATCTTATTATCTTTTTCGTAACCGGTTCGGTTCCATTGCTTATCATAGATCACGGTCGTGTCGCCTTTTTTCTTGTAGCCTTGCAGATTCCAGTTTTTATCGTAAATCCTGCCGTCTTTCTGATAGCCGGTGCGGTTCCAGTTCCTGTCATACATGATGACCCCGCCTCCCGACTCCTTCTCGTATCCCTGCCGGTTGTAATGTCGGTCATAAACGGTCGTGTCGGCATTGGCCATGCCGAAGGCTGACAGCAGGACCGCCATGGATAACAGGATTATCAGATTTTTGTGTTGCATGGAACGCCTCCTTGTCGCTTACGGATTTGTCCGGTAGGCCCGTCTGCGATTAACGGAGGACATGCGGCCGGACTTTTCCGCTTCGGTGATCTGAAAGAAAGCCATGTGGATCACGATGCTGTCATGAACCAGTGCGGAACCAACGATCTTCTGTCCTTCATAGCGGTAATCATGGCCGTAGCCGACGGAGTCGAAGGCATTTTCTTTGCACTGGAGAATCTCGGCAAGAAAAGCATCCGCCTTTTTCCGTGAAGCGGCCTTTCCTTTTGCCGGCTTTTCCGTCAGGGCGTCCATGACGTAGCTTTTGATCAACTTCGGATGCAGTGACGCAAATGCCTCTGTCCTGGATACCATATCCATGCCGACGAC
>Ga0209606_1000910_pt1 | contig 40724 bp, 35 predicted proteins | sample AD_UKC057_MetaG_FD_184412 | JGI IMG/M metagenome (GOLD analysis project Ga0209606, IMG submission 184412) | Active sludge microbial communities of municipal wastewater-treating anaerobic digesters from USA - AD_UKC057_MetaG (SPAdes) (version 2) | ecosystem: Engineered > Bioreactor > Anaerobic >... | reverse complement strand
CTGAACCGGACGTCCAGTTTCGGCGTGGGCTTGAAGCCGACATAGAGCTGACCGAACAGGATGTTGTCCATGTAGCTGCCGAGCGAGGCCACGCCCTGGGTGCCCGCGAACTGCGTCGCGTAGTCATCGTTGAAGAGCATCAGGCAGGGTTTGAGGTCGCTCCCGGCCTTCAGCGCCTTGCCCATATGGCCTTCCTTCTCGTCATCCGTGGTGATGTCGTCACCCGAGCCGTAACCGGCGTAAGCACCGAAATACACGGGGGCGAGGTCTACGCGGGCATGCAGGAAAACCGCGATTTCTTCAAGATCCATGTCTCTCTGGCCGATTAACTTTGCACTAGCCTCGTTATCCCATTCGAGATCGCCGGTCAGGTATACCCCTTCGGCCTCGATGTAGACCGGACCGAGGTTCAGGCGAACGTACGGATCGAAGACGGTGAAAACCTGTTTGTTGCCCAGATCCATACCAGGTGCAGGTGTCCAGGGACGGCCGGCCTGATTCTGGCCGTGCTGGATCAGCAGACCGACGTCGCCCGCCTTGCCCAGCTTGTAGATGAGGCCCAGGTCGTAGATATCCTGGTCGGCGTCGCTCCAGTGGCCGATATCACCCGCGACATCCGATTCGCTGCCCTTCTCGATCGCGGCGACCAGCACAAAATTCCCGAACGGGAGGATGTACATGATCCCCGGGCGGGTCGTGCTGCTGTTGGCCGGATCCGGACCCCAGTTCAGGAACATCTGATAACCGACCATCCAGAGGCCGATCGCGCTCTTGAAGGTCACATAGGCGCGTTCGAACTCGAAGTTCTCCTGCTCCTTTGCATTAGCTGTAACCACGCGGCCGGCAGAGTCGGCGCCCGTAGGTGCGGCATAAGGAGCAGTACGGCCTGCGCCGTAGGTCACGTCGCCCCACTTCTTTTCCAGGGCGTCGAAACGGGTTGTCAGGGTCAGGCCCTCGGCGACCACGAAGTCGGTCTGCATGCGCAGGCGCTGATCATAGAAGGATGCGCTTCTCTCAGGTCTGTTTGCTGCTTTCAATAGCGCAGTGCCTTCCGTTGCGGCATTTTTCTCCAGTCCGGACGGGTTGTTGTCGTACCAGCCGCGGACACGGTACTCGCCGCTGAACTTCACATCGATGGCGAAAGCCGGGATGCTGAAGGCGGCGAGAAGTCCCATGGACAGTAAAACGATCCAAAACTTCTTCATTTGTTTTCCTCCTGTTTGATGGTTCATAACATCGATCCCCCGTACGGGCATACGGGGCGATCCTGGATCAAACTTCCAATCCATCTGAATTTCTCTCCATTTTCCCGCCGGGCCTCACCCCCTTTTCGTAGAGTTCTTTATGCCTGCAAAAAATGTTTACGACCGTTAACACCCGGCCCCCGGCCTGTCAAGGCCTAAAATCCCGGCCTCGGTGCGGCGGCCCTACAATGACGGGCCGCACGGGGGCTTTTTCATCCTCATAAGCAATACCGGTGCCAAACCGGCGTTTCCGGAAAAATGGGCGCCCGGCCGCCGTGCCCGGACGGGCGGGGACGGCCTCTCGGGCCGCCGCGGGAAAGGGTGCGCCGCGACCGGGACGGGCCGCCGTCGCGGCGGCCGCCCGTCCCTAAACCCTTGATTTATCGAGGCGGGGCCTTCCCGGTCGCTGCGACCGCGGCGGCACGGGGGCCGGCACCGGTCGGGCCGGGGAGCGTTGCCGGGCGGGAGCGGCCCGTGCGGAAAATTCCCCCCCATGAAATGACCGTCCGTGGGCGATCCGGATTCCGGAGCGCCCGGGCCACCCGGAGTGTGTCAAAAAGGCCACAGCCGCCCGACGGCGATTTTTTTTGCCCGGGTTCGATGACGCGGGGCGGGGCGCCCCCGATGTTTTTTGCCCCCGTCCGGGGAGGCGGAGAGGGGCCGCCCCGCCGCCCGGGGAAAGGCGCGACGCGGCCGTGGCGACGACCGAACATCGGCCCGCCCGGCCGCCCTCGAAAGTCGCGTTTTTCGCCCGTCCGCGCGTTGACGCGGCGGTCAAAATATTTCTTGACATCAGGGGAGGATTGAGATAGTGCAAGGCCGCGAAACGGCGTGACCTATGGTCAGATAGTGACCGCAATTCACAAGCGTTTGCCGGGGCCTTCAGTCTTGCGCCCCATCCATGGCCGGTCCCTGAAGACCTTTGAAAAAAAGGGCGTACTTCCAAAAGGAATCCCTTCACCGAGATCGCCTTGTCGCTCCGCTTCCCGCGATTCAATCGCAGTGGGAACGCGGAACGAAGGCGGACCGGATTCGCCGGTTCGTTCCGACCGCCGGGGCAGGGCCGGCGACGCTCCGCACGGGACTTTGAGGTTTAAAGCAGCATATAAAATCCAATGAAAAGAAATTGAAAGGGAGGTTGAGAAAAGATGGGAGAAGAAACCGTATTGAAGGACCTTTATCCGGTGCCGGAGAGGGTGAAGAAAATCGCCTACATCAACAGCAGGGCCCAGTATGACAAGCTGTACGCCGAATTCATGGCGGACCCGCCGGCCTGGTGGGCCAAGATGGCGGACGAGTACCTGACCTTCTTCAAGAAGTGGGACAAGGTCGAGGAATTCAACTTCGACATCCGCAAGGGCCCCATTTACGTGAAGTATTTCGAGGGCGCGAAACTCAACGCCGCCTACAACTGCCTCGACCGGCAGTTGGAGAAGCGGGGCAACAAGGTCGCCATCCAGTGGGTGGGCAACGACCCCAGCGAAGAGCGCGCCATCACCTACAAGGAACTGTACACGGAAGTCTGCAAGTTCGCCAACGTCCTGAAGAAGCACGGGATCAAGAAGGGCGACCGGGTCTGCATCTACATGCCGATGGTCCCCGAGGCCGGGATCGCGATGCTCGCCTGCGCGCGCATCGGCGCCATCCACAGCGTCGTGTTCGGCGGCTTCAGCTCCGACGCCCTGGCCGTCCGGATCCAGGATTCCGCCTCCCGCATCCTCATCGTCTGCGACGGCACCTTCCGCGGCGCCAAGGCCGTTCCCCAGAAGAAGGACGCCGATGTCGCCCTGAAGGAGTGCCCCACGATCGAGAAGTGCATCGTCGTGAAGCGCGTCGGCGACAAGATCGGCAAGATCGACTGGGTGGAAGGACGCGACCTGTGGTGGCATGAGGAAATGGCCACGGTCGACGATAAGTGCGAACCCGAATGGATGGATGCGGAAGACACCCTCTTCATCCTCTATACCTCCGGCTCCACCGGCCAGCCCAAGGGCGCCCTCCACACCACGGCGGGCTACCTGCTCTTCGCGGCCTACACGCACAAGCTGGCCTTCGATGTTCATGAAAACGACATGTGGTGGTGCACCGCCGACATCGGCTGGGTCACCGGCCACAGCTTCGTCCTCTACGGGCCGCTGTGCAACGGCGCCACCTCGATCATGTTCGAGGGCGTGCCCAACTACCCCACCTACAGCCGCTTCTGGCAGATCGTCGAGAAATACAAGGTCAATCAGTTCTACACCGCCCCCACCGCCATCCGCGCCATCGCCAAGGAAGGCGACAAGTGGCTGGAGGGCATCGACCTGTCCTCGCTTCGCATCCTGGGTTCCGTCGGCGAGCCCCTGAACCCGGAAGCGTGGAACTGGTACTACACCCGTATCGGCAAGGGGCAGTGCCCGATCGTCGATACCTGGTGGCAGACCGAAACGGGCGGCTTCATGATCCTGCCGCTCCCCGGCGCGATCGACATCAAACCGGCCATGGCGACCCTGCCCATCATGGGCGTCCTGCCGGCCCTGGTGGATGACGTCACCGGCGTAGAGCTGACCGACACCGTCGCGCGCGGCGCCCTCTGCATGAAGCGCGCCTGGCCGGGCTTCACCCGGACGATCTACGGGGATCACAAACGGTACGAGGAAACCTACTTCGAGCCCTATCCCGGCTTCTACTTCTCCGGCGACGGCGCCCTTCGGGATGCCGACGGCTACTACCGGATCACCGGCCGCATCGACGACGTCATCAACGTCTCCGGGCACCGGATGGGCACCGCCGAGGTCGAGGCGGCCCTGAACTCCCACGAGAAGGTCGCGGAATCGGCCGTCGTCGGCTATCCGCACGAAATCAAGGGCCAGTCGATCTACGCCTACGTGACCGTCAACACGGGCGTCACGCCTTCCGAGGAACTGCGGAAGGAACTCGTGGCCTATGTCCGGGAACTGATCGGACCCATCGCGACCCCGGAGAAGATCCAGTGGGCCGACGGTCTGCCCAAGACCCGGAGCGGCAAGATCATGCGGCGCATCCTGAAGAAGGTGGCGGCGAACGAGATCGGCGACCTGGGCGACACGAGCACCCTGGCCGATCCGGCCGTGGTCGACGACCTGGTGAAGAACAGACTGTAGGCGAAGCGCCGATGGTTCTGAGTGCCGCGTGTGACGGCCGGGGGCCAAGGGCGACGGATATAAGGTGAAGGGCGTCGGGCGCGGGGTGGACCCCCTGCACCCGGCGCCTTAGACTAACATCAAGTGCTGGATGCAGAGGCGGACCGCTTTACGGCGGCCGCCGGCGGCATTCGGGAAGGAGGAAGACGTGAATATTGTTGCATGCGTAAAACAGGTTCCGGATACGGAAGCCCAGATCAAGGTCAAGCCGGACGGATCGGGGATCGAAGAGGGCGGCATCAAGTGGGTCATGAACCCCTATGATGAGTACTGTGTGGAAGAAGGCCTGAAGATGAAGGAAAAGTTCGGCGGCGACGTGACGATCGTGTGCCTGGGCCCCGCCCGCGCGATGGAAACGATCCGCACGGCCCTGGCGATGGGCGCCGACAAGGGGATCCACATCAGCGATCCCGCCCTGGAAAATGCAGACGCCTACACGACCGCGTCCGCCTTGGCGGCGGCGATCAAGGGCGTTCCCTATGACGTCATCCTGTGCGGGCAGCGCGCCATCGACGACGACTCCGGTCAGGTCGGGAGCGTGCTCGCCGAACTGCTGGGCATTCCCCAGGTCACCGTGGTCACTAAGGTGGAAGTGGACGGCCAGAAGGTCAAGGTGGTCCGGCCCATCGAGGGCGCCCAGCTCGTGATCGAAAGCGCCCTGCCGGCCGTCGTCACGGCCACCAAGGGTCTCAACGAACCCCGCTATGCCTCCCTGCCGGGGATCATGAAGGCGAAGAAGAAGCCGGTCGACGTGAAGGACGCCGCGGCCCTGGGCATCTCCGTGGACGCCAAGGCCAAGGTCGGCAAATTCATCCCGCCTCCGGCCAGGCCTCCTGGAAAGATTATCTGCGCCGACGATACGCCCGAGGGCAAGGCCGCCGAAGTGGCCAAGCTGCTCCGGGAAGAGGCGAAGGTCATTTAATTTTATCAACCATTCATGGAGGAATAGCGAAATGGCAAAAGGTGTATGGATTGTCGCGGAACATAGAGACGGCGCCTTGAGGAAGGTCAGCTTCGAGCTGGCCAGCACCGCCCGGAAGCTGGCTGATCAGACGGGCGACGAAGTGGCCGCCGTCGTGGTGGGGTCCGGCGTCGAGGCGATGGCCGCCGAGCTCGGAAAATACGGTGTGGACAAGGTGTTCGTGGCGGATAACGCCGCGTTCGAGCCCTACACGACGGACGCCCACGCGGCCGCCGTGGCCAAGGCCGTGAAGGATAACGATCCGGCGATCCTGCTCGTGGGCGCGTCCGCCCAGGGCAAGGATCTGGCGGCGGCCCTCGTCGGCAAGCTGGCGGCGGGGCTCGCGACGGATTGCACCGACGTGAAGATCGCCGACGGCAAGTTCGTCGCGGTCCGGCCCATGTACGCGGGCAAGTGCTTCGGCGAGGTGGTCTTCAACGCCGCCCCGGCGATGGCCTCGCTCCGTCCCAACGTGTTCCCGATCGTGGAGACCGCCAAGGCGGGCGCCGTGGTGAAGTTTGACGCCGGCGTCGACGCGGGCGCCCTCAAGACGAAGGTGGTCGAGGTGCAGAAGGAGGCCTCCGGCAAGATCGACGTCGCCGAGGCGAACATCATCGTGTCCGGCGGGCGCGGCATGAAGGGCCCCGAGGGCTACGGCATCCTCGAAGAACTGGCCGGCGTGCTCGGCGCGGCGGTCGGCGCGTCGCGCGCGGCCGTGGATGCGGGCTGGCGTCCCCAGTCCGACCAGGTCGGGCAGACCGGCAAGGTCGTGTCCCCGAACCTGTACATCGCCTGCGGCATCTCCGGCGCCATTCAGCATCTGGCCGGGATGAGCTCCTCGAAGTACATCGTGGCGATCAACAAGGACAACGAGGCCCCGATCTTCGCGAAGGCCGACTACGGCGTGGTGGACGACCTCTTCAAGGTCGTACCCGCCCTGACGGCGGAATGCAAAAAATTGATGGCGTAAACGACATTGAGGGGCGGTCGGGGATACCCACCGCCCCTCAAACGTATGAAACAGGGGTTAGGCGTTAGGCCGCAGGCGCCAGGCGGGAGAGACAGGCCACAGGCGTCGGGAAGCCCAATCCGCAAAGCCCAACGCCTGGCGCCCAATGCCTGAAGCCTGTTTTTGGAGGAGTTATGGAGCACATCCCGTTTTCCGTGGGCAATGAAGGAAGGCAAGTCTTCTGGAATGCCGAGCATTTTGAATTGTGGCTCTTTCTGTTCACCTTTGTCGCCCTGGGCATCTTCGCCTACGGCATCTACCGCCGCTGGCAGATGTGGGCGGCCATGGGCAAGCCCGAGATCCGGTGGGACGACACGAAGGAGCGCCTGAAGCTGCTGTGGCGCGACGGCTTCCTGCAGGTCAAGACCTTCAAGGACCCCTATCCCGGCATCATGCACGGGCTGATCTTCTTCGGATTTGTGGTCCTGATCTTCGGCGCCGCCTTCGACGCGACGGAGTTTCACATCACGGAGCCCTTCGGCGTCGCCTTCCTGCGCGGGTGGTTCTACCTGATCTTCTCCTTCACGATGGACCTCTTCGGCCTGGCCGTCCTGATCGGCGTGCTGATGGCCCTCCATCGCCGCTACATTTCCCGGCCCGACCGCCTGTCCTACCGGGGCGAGTCCGACAGCACGGCGGATGACGCCATCGCGCTCTTGCTGCTGCTCGGGATCATCGTGACCGGTTTCGTCATCGAGTCCCTCCGGATTCACGTCACGCGGCCCTCCTGGGAGGTCTGGTCGTTCGCCGGCTACGCGCTTTCGAAGGCCTTCGCCGGCGTGCCCGCGGAGACGGCCAAGGCGATGCACGCCTGGACCTGGTGGATCCACACCTTCATCGTCCTGGGCTTCATCGCCTACATCCCCTATTCGCGGCTGCTGCACATGATCACGGTTCCGGCGAACCATTTCATGCAGAACCGCAAGCCCGTCGGGACGATCGAGCCGATCCGCGACTTCGAGAACGCCGAGTCCTTCGGCGTGGGGCAGCTCGAGGAGTTCACCTGGAAACAGATCTTCGACGCCGACGCCTGCACGAAGTGCGGACGCTGCCAGGACGGCTGCCCGGCCTATCTGACCGGCAAACCGCTGTCCCCGAAGAAGCTCACCCAGGACCTGAAGACCTACTGGCTGGAGAAGGCCCCGACCGCCGTGATGGCGAAGAAGCTCGCCGACGAGCCCGCCAGGTGGCCCTACCTCGGCAAGAAGTGGCCCATCCTGAACACGGTCGACTTCATCCTCGACTTCCTGCTGGCGAAGACCAAGGGCGTGCCCGCGGGCGCGCCGGCGGAGAAGGCCCTGGTCGGGGAGGCCATCGAACTCCACGAGCTGTGGGCCTGCACGAACTGCATGTACTGCATGGAAAACTGCTCCGCGTCCATCGAGCACGTGCCGAAGATCATCGCCATGCGGCAGTACAAGGTCCTGACGGAGGCGGACTTCGCCCCCGAGCTCCAGTTGACCTACCGGAACATGGAAAACAACTCGAACCCCTGGGGCGTGGGCTCCCACCTGCGGGGCGACTGGGCGAAGGACCTCGGCATCAAGACGCTGGCCGAAGACCCGAACGTGGAATACCTGTTCTACGTCGGCTGCTCGGGGTCGTTCGACGACCGCGGCAAGAAGGTTTCGGTCGCCTTCGCCAAGATCCTCAAGGAGGCCGGCGTCAGCTTCGGCATCCTCGGCGCCGAGGAGAGCTGCTGCGGCGATTCGGCGATGCGGGGCGGCAACGAGTACCTGTACCAGACGCTCGCCCAGGCCAACATCGAGGTGATGAACGGCTACGGGGTCAAGAAAATCATCACGACCTGTCCCCACGGCTACAACGCGCTCAAGAAGGATTATCCGCACTTCGGCGGGAACTACGAGGTCTATCACCACACGGAGATCCTCGCGGACCTGCTCGCGAAGGGCAGGATCAGCCTGAAGAAGTCCATGGACGGGGTCTTCACCTACCACGACTCCTGCTTCCTCGGCCGCTACAACAACATTTACGCGCAGCCCCGGACCATCCTGGGCGCCGTCCCCGGCATGAAGCTGGTGGAGATGGAGCGGAACCTCGCGAAGAGCTTCTGCTGCGGCGCCGGCGGGGCGAGGATGTGGATGGAGGAGGAAGGCCAGCGGATCAACAACACCCGCGCGGCGCAGGCGATCGAGGTCAAGGCCGACGTCATCGCCGTGGGCTGCCCCTTCTGTCTCACCATGATGAGCGACGGGATCAAGGACAACAAGAAGGACGAGGAGATGAAGTCCCTGGACATCGCCGAGATCGTCTGGAAGTCCATGGATCTGGAAGAAGAACCCGAACCGGTCGAGGTCTGCGCCGCTCCGGCGGAGTAGGGCTCTCCACCGTACGAACCGGGGGGAAGCGCGAAAGCGCTTCCCCTTTTTTTATCTGGAATTTTTGCATGCGTTCTGCTATGCTAATCCACCATAGCATCCTCATTCGGAACGTTTGAAAATCGCGATGACCCGGCGCGCGGGGCCTTTTTCAACGATTCTCCACCGCGCCGCGCTGATGCGAAAAAACTCGCGCCTGAGCGCGTAAGACCGTTTTCCCGGCGGAGGCTCGGCTCGAGTGGGCGGGGGCGACCCGAGAAATCTCTCATACGTGCGGCCTGGATCGGGATTTCCCGGTTGCCCGAAGAGAGGGGATGCATCAGGGGGGTGGGGTGCGACGGGGCTTGCCCGGTCGGACCCCAACATTCGGAAGTTTTCAGCCATCATCGCTTTGCTTGTCTATGCCATTCGTGGTTTGAGTGTGGAGTCGTCGGACGGCTCTCGTGATCCATAATGGACATCTTTGCGGGGTGAAAACAGAAAGGAGCAGGAGTATGGCGACGTATCAGGAAAAACCGTGGTTGAAGTTCTACGAAAAGGGGGTGCCGGAATTCGTCAAGTATGAAGACATTTGCCTGCCGGAGATGCTGGACCGCTCGGCGCAGCAGTTCCCGAACAACACGGCCCTGATCTTCCAGGGCACGACCATCACCTTCAGCGCCTTCAAGGACATTGTTGACCGCTTCGCCGCCTGTCTCACCGATTTCGGCATCAAGAAGGGGGACGCCGTCGCGCTCCTGCTGCCGAACACCGTCCCCTGCGTGGCGGCCTATTACGCCATCCTCCGGATCGGGGGCATCGCGGTCATGAACAACCCCCTGTACTCCGACGTCGAGTTGGAGCACCAGTTCAACGACTCCGGCTCCAAGGTCCTTGTCACCCTCGACGCCCTGGCCAACCGGATGGTCGCCCTGCGCCCCAAGACGAAGATCAAGCAGATCGTCTGGACCTGCATCGGCGACTACCTCTCCCCGGTCAAGCGCGTCCTCGGCCGGTGGCTGAAGAAATACCCGTTCGGGGACGTGAATCCGGCGCCGGACGTCTACCGCTGGAAGGATTGTCTCGCCAAATACGCCCCCAATCCCCCGAAACCCAAGCTTTCCTTCGACGAGATCGCCATGTACCAGTACACGGGCGGCACGACCGGCGTCTCCAAGGGCGTCATGCTGACCCACGGCAACCTGAGCAAGCAGGTCCAGCAGCTCGTCGCGTGGTTCCCCAAGTTCGAGAAGGGCAAGGAGATCATGCTGGGGGCGCTTCCCTACTTCCACGTCTTCGGGCTGAGCACGGCCATGAACCTGTCCGTGTCCCAGGGATGGGCGCAGATCCTGGTTCCGCGGCCGCAGCCGGAGCCCCTCCTGGAGGCGATCAAGAGTTTCCGGCCGACCTTTGCCCCGCTGGTGCCCACCATGTACATCGGCATGCTCAACCACCCCGGCATCAAAGACGTCGACATGAGCTGCCTCAAGGGGGCCTTCTCCGGAAGCGCGCCGCTGCCGGTGGAGGTCATCCATGACTTCGAAAAACTGACCGGCGCCGTCATCGTCGAGGGCTTCGGGATGACGGAGACCACGCCGGTGACGCACGTCAACCCCTTCGCCGGCGGCGCCCGGAAGGTCGGCAGTATCGGCGTGCCGATTCCCGATACCGAGTGCCGGATCGTCGATCTCGAAGACGGCGTCAAGGACATGCCGATCGGCGAGCGCGGCGAGCTGATCGTCAAGGGGCCGCAGATCATGCTGGGGTACAAGGGCAAGCCGGAAGAGACGGCCAACACCCTGAAGGACGGCTGGATCTATACGGGCGACATCGCGACGATGGACGAGGACGGCTACTGCTACATCGTGGACCGGAAGAAGGACATGATCATCTCCGGCGGCTACAACGTCTACCCGCGCGACATCGACGAGGTCTACTACGAGAACCCGAAGGTCCAGGAGGCCTGCTCCATCGGGATCCCCGATCCCAAGCGGGGCGAGAACGTGAAGCTCTTTATCGTCCTGAAGGAGGGCCAGACGGCGACCCAGGAGGAGATGATCGAGTACGGCAAGACGAAACTGGCCGCCTACAAGCTGCCGTCGGAGGTCGAGTTCCGCAAGGAACTTCCCAAGACCAACGTGGGCAAGGTCCTGCGCAAGGAGCTGCGCGCGGAAGAGCTCAAGAAGCGCGGGAAGTAAGGGATTTCGTGAAGACAAAAAGGCGTTGGGACGGGAAGGAGTTTCCTGGTCCCAACGCCTTTGTTTTATCGCCCGGCATCGCGTTGCCGCCCGGGCCCGACACGGGGTCTATTGCCTGAAGCCCGCCGCCGTGGATGCGGCGCGCGGGGTTTTTTTATCTCTGTCCCAAGAGCTTGCGCGCCACGACGACGCGCTGGATCTCGTTGGTGCCCTCGTAGATCTGGCAGATCTTGGCGTCGCGCATGTGCCGCTCCGCCGGGTATTCCTTGATGTACCCGTACCCGCCGAAGATCTGCACCCCCTCGATCGCCGCCTTCATGGCGACGTCGGAGGAATAGTACTTCGACATCGCCGACTGCATCTCGAAGTCCATGTGGTTGTCCTCCATCCAGGCGGCGCGCAGGAGCAGGAGCTCCGCCGCGTCGAGCTCGGTGGCCATGTCGGCCAGCTTGAACTGGATGGCCTGGAAGGTGCTGATGGGCTTGCCGAACTGGACCCGCTCCTTGGCGTAGGCCAGCGCGTCCTCGAGGGCGGCCCGGCCGATCCCGCAGGCCTGGGCGCCGATCCCGATGCGGCCCGCGTTCAGGCCCGCCATCATCTGCTGAAAGCCCTGGCCGGTCTTGCCCAGGAGGTTGGCCGCGGGGACCTCGGCGTCCTCGAAGATCAGCTCGGAGGTGCCGGAGGCCAGGATGCCCATCTTCTCCTCGATCTTGCCGACCTTGAAGCCCGGGGTGTTCTTCATGTCCACGATCAGGTTGATGACCCCCTTGTAGCCGATGGAGGGGTCGGTCGTGGCGGCGAGCACGCAATAGCGGGCGACGGGGCCGTTCGTGATGAAGGTCTTGGCGCCGTTGACGATGTATTTGTCGCCCTTGAGTTCCGCCCGGCACTTGAGCGAGGCGGCGTCGGAGCCCGCGCCGGATTCCGTGAGCCCGTAACAGCCCTCGACCTGGCCGCCGGCGACCGGGGTCAGGTACTCCAGCTTCTGTTCGTGCGTCCCGAAGGTCTTGACGGGGTGGCCGTACAGGGTATTGTTGACCGAGACGATGACGCCGCAGCTCGCGCAGGCCTTGGAGATTTCGATCATGGCCATGACGTAGGTCACGTTGTCCATCCCGGCCCCGCCGTACTCCGTGGGGACGGCGACCCCCATGATGCCCATTTCGCCCAGCTTCCGGCAGATCTCCTCCGGGTGACGATGGGTGTGGTCCAGTTCCTCCGCGATGGGCTTGATCTCCGCCTCGGCGAATTTCCGGACCATGTCGCGTACCATTGCCTGTTCTTCCGTGGGTGCAAAATTCATGTCTCATCCCTCCCGAATCGATGGGTGAAGCGGTGAGGCAGCCCCGCTTCGCCCGGAAATATTACTTGCCGGTAAAAACCGGCTTGCGTTTTTCGAGGAAGGCCTGCATGCCCTCCTTCTGGTCGTTCGTGCTGAAGCACTGGGCGCAGCACTCCACCTCGAGGCGGTTCGCGTTGTCCAGCGCCAGATCGTAGCCGAAGTTGATGCTGTGCTTGGCCATCTTGAGGGCGAAGCCCGGGAGCCGCGTCAGCTTGAGGGCGAACTTGCGCGTCTCGTCCATGAGCGTCTCCAGCGGATAGAGCCGGTTGACGAGGCCGATCTCGTAGGCCCGCTGGGCCTTGATCTGCGCGCCGCCCATGACGAGCTCCTTGGCCCGGCCCATCCCGACGATCCGGGGGAGCCGCTGGGTGCCGCCCCAGCCGGGGATCAATCCGATGAGGATCTCCGGCTGACCGAAGACGGCCGTCTCCGCGGCAAAGCGCATGTCGCAGGCGAGCGAGATCTCCGTTCCGCCGCCCAGGGCGAAGCCGTTGACCGCGGCGATCGAGGGCTTCGGCATCGTCTCGATGAGCCGCAGCGTCTCGTGCCCGAGCTCCATGAAGGCCAGGGCCTGGGGGGCGTTGAGCGACTGCATCTGGGAGATGTCCGCCCCGGCGACGAAGGCCTTCTCGCCGCTGCCCGTCAGGATCAGCGCCTTGACCGCGTCGTCGTTCTTGCAGACGGTGGCCGCGTCGCGCAGCTCCGTCATCGTTTCCGCGTTCATCGCGTTCAAGGCCTTGGGCCGGTTGAACGTGATCGTCGCGACGCCCTCCGCGACGTCAAACAGGATGTTCTTGTAGTCCATCGATCACTCCTTCAAATCTTTGAAAATCACGATCCCGCCGCGCGCCGGAGATGTTTCGATCCCGAAAAATCTCCGAGGCGAGCTTCCGGAATCCGATGTCCGGGTTGCTTAAAGGCTTCGCCCGGCGTCTAGACGCGTTCCAGGACGATGGCCATCCCCTGGCCGCCGCCGATGCACAGGGTGGCGAGCCCGAGGGCGGCATTCCGCTTCTTCATCTGCATGGCGAGGCTGTAGGTGATCCGGGCGCCCGTGCAGCCGACCGGATGGCCGATCGAGATCCCGCTGCCGTTCAGGTTGGCCTTGTCCAGATCGACGCCGAGCTCGCGGATGCAGGCGATCGCCTGGCAGGCAAAGGCCTCGTTCAGTTCGACGAGATCGATGTCCTTCATCGTGAGGCCCAGCTTGCGCAGGACCTTGCGGGTGGCCGGGATGGGGCCGAGGCCCATGTACGCCGGATCGACGCCGCCGGAGGCGTAGCCCTTGATCCGGGCCAGGGGGGTGAGGCCCAGTTCCTTCGCCCTGTCGGCGCTCATCACGACGACCGCCGCCGCCCCGTCGTTGATCCCGGAGGCGTTCCCGGCCGTGACCGTGCCGCCGTCGCGCTTGAAGGCGGGGGGCAGCTTCGCCATCTTCTCGAGGGTCGTGTCCATCGGCCGCTCGTCCACCTTGAAGACGGTGTCGCCCTTCTTCGAGGGGATGACGACGGGGACGATCTCGTCGTCCACGGCGCCGGAGGCGATGGCGGCCCGGGCGCGCTGGTGGCTCATCAGCGCGAGCTCATCCTGCTCCTGGCGGGTGATGCCGTATTTGGCGGCGATGTTCTCGGCGGTGAAGCCCATGTGGTACTTGTTGAAGATCTCGTACAGGCCGTCATGGACGACGATATCCGTGATCTGGCCGAAGGGCATGCTCATCCGGTAGCCCCAGCGGGCGTCGGGCAGGGCGAAGGGGGCGTTCGACATGTTCTCCATGCCGCCCGCGACCAGGATCTCCGCGTCGCCGGCCTTGATGATCTGGGCGGCGAGCGTGATCGCCTTCATGCCGGAGGCGCAGACCTTGTTGACCGTGATCGTGTTCGTCTCCTCGGGGAGCCCCGCGTAGATGCTCGCCTGGCGGCCCGGATTCTGGCCGAGGCCGGCCTGGAGGACGTTCCCCATGATGCATTCGTCGAAGTACGCGGGCGCAAGCGTGTCGGCGTAGTCGTAGTACTTCTTCTGGATCTCCGTCATGGTCGCGTCCTTGAAGACGTCCGGACGGCAGCCGTTCACGAAGTCGCTCACGACGGGACGCAGGCCCGCGCGCTTGATGGCCTCCTTGATCACGAGGGCGCCCAGATCCACGGTGCGCACCCCTTTGAGGGACCCTCCGAAACTGCCGACGGCGGTCCTCGCTCCACTCACAATGACGACATCTTTCATCACAAACCTCTCCTTTCAAAGATAAATTGTTTCAAGGCCCTTTGCCCCGTTTATACCCTGATCAGCATGGCATCGCCCTGGGCGGCGCCGGAGCAGATGCCGCAGACGCCGATCCCCCCGCCGCGGCGGCGCAGCTCGTAGGCCAGGGTCATCAGGATCCGGGCGCCGGTCGCGCCGATGGGATGCCCGTAGGCGATGGCGCTGCCGTTGACGTTGACCTTCCGGAACATCTCCTCCTTCGACATGCCGAGGATCGCGCGGGCGCTCACGAGCACCACCGCGGCGAAGGCCTCGTTGATCTCCACGAGGTCGACCGCCTCGAGGTCCATCCCGTTCTGCTCAAGGACCTTCCTGATCGCGAGACCCGGCACGGTGGCGATGTCCTTCGGCTGCTGGGAGACCTCGGCGTAATCGAGGATCGTGCAGATGGGCTTGAGTCCCAGCGCGTCGGCCTTCGCCCGGCTCATGAGGAGGCAGACGTCTCCGCCGTCGTTCACGCCCGGGGCGTTGCCGGCGGTAACGCTGCCCGGCTCGCCGGTCACGGTGCTCTTGTGCCCGAAGACCGGCGGCAGCTTGGCCAGGCCCTCGGCCGTGGTCTCCGGACGGGGGCCTTCATCCTTATCCATCACGACCGTCTTTTTCCCCTCGCGGACCTCGACGGGGAAGATCTCGTCGTCGAGCCGTCCCGCCTGCATCGCGGCGACGGCCGCCCGCTGGGAGTGGAGCGCCCACTCGTCCTGGTCGGCCCGGCTGAAGCCGAATTCGTCGGCGACCTCGGAGCCGTGGAGGGCCATGTGGCGGTCGTAGAAGGCGCACCACAGGCCGTCGTTGACCATCAGGTCCACGGCCGGCTTGGAGGGCAGGCCCATCCGGGCCCCCCAGCGCATATCGGGGAGGCTGAAGGGGCAGTTGCTCATGCTCTCCTGACCGCCGGCGATGCAGATCTCGGCGCGGCCGAGCTGGATCATCTGGCAGGCGAGATCGACGGTCTTGATCCCCGAGGAGCAGACCTTGTTCACGGTGATGCTGGGCACCGACTCCGGCAGCCCCGCCAGGATCGTGGCCTGACGGCTCGGAACCTGGCCGGCGCCGGCGGGGACGACCTGCCCCATGAAGACGTAGTCCACGTCCTCCGGCTTCACCTTTCCGCCGGTGCGCTCCAGGACTTCCTTGATCGCGAGCGCGCCCAGTTCCGGGGCCGTGAAGCCCTTGAGCGCCCCGCCGGCGCGGCCGTAGGGCGTCCGGCAGGCCTCGACGAGGACGACCTCGCGCAGGGCTTTGAATGCATTTTCGATCTTGCGGCCGGACCCGGAAAAGTCCGTCCGCCGTTCGCCGTAGGCCGCCACCGGCTTGCCGCGGTAGAGCTCGGCCATCTTGTGGTTGAGTTTCCGTGGGGTTTTAGTCATCTTTCTCCTCTAGCGCATTTACAAATTCCACTTCCCGGGGGACCTTGTAGCTCGACAGGTACGTCCGGCAGTGTTTCATGATCTCCTTGTCGTCCAGGGCGGCGTCCGGTCTGCGTTGGATGAAGGCCTTGACGATTTCGCCCCGGATCAGGTCGGGCTTGCTCTCGATCCGGGCCTTTGCCACGGCCGGGTGCAGCTCGATGGCGATTTCCACCTCGCGGGGGTAGACGTTGAAGCCGCTCGTGATGATCATCCGCTTCTTGCGCCCCGTGATGTAGATATAGTCGTCCTCGTCCATCTTCGCCAGGTCGCTCGTGTGGAGCCAGCCGTTCCGGAGGACCTGGGCCGTCGCCTCGGGGGCCTTGTAGTACCCCTTCATGACGTTCTCGCCCCGGATCACGAGTTCGCCCTCGACACCCCGGGGAACCTCCCGGTCGTCTTCGTCGAAGATCTTCGCCTCCGCGCCCGGAATGACCGTGCCGATGGAGCCGACCTTCTGCATCTTTCCCCGGCGGACGACGGAGCAGACCGGGGAGGCCTCCGTGAGCCCGTAGCCCTCCCGGAGGATGACCTTGAACTTGTCCTCGAAGAGCGGGATGAACTCGGGCGGCATCGCGGAGCCGCCGGTGATGCAGAATTCAAGAGAGCTGACGTCGTATTTCTCCGCCCCCTCGTGGAACAGCATGCCCAGGAACAGGCGCGGAACGGCGGCCAGGTACGTGATCCGCTCCCGGGCGATGGTCTGGAAGATGCCGTCCAGTGTGAAGCGCTCCATGAGCACGATCCCCGCCCCGGTGCGCATCGCCGCCAGCATGTTGACCACCGCGCCGAAGGAATGAAACAGGGGGATGATGGCGAGGGAGCGGCTGTTTTCCGTTCCGCCGTAGATGTCCCTGAGCAGGGCGGACTGGGTGTAGAGGTTGCGGTGCGTAAGCATCGCGCCCAGGGGCTTGCCCGTCAGCCCCGAGGTGTAGATCATGACGGCCGGGTCGTCCGGCGCGATCTCGGGGGATTCGAGGGCGGGCGCTTCCCCGGCGAGGATCCGCCCGAAGGGGGAATCCGGACCGTTGGCGACCAGGAGGTGGCGGCAGGCCGGGACGACGTCGCGGATCTCTTCATAGCGCCGCGCCGCCGGCGCGGTGGTGATGAACGCGAGGGCGTCGCTGTCGCCGAGCAGATGCTTGAGTTCATGCGCCGTGGACTGGGCGTTCAGGGTCACGGCGACGGCCCCCAGGTTCACGATCGCGAAGTAGGCGATGACGAACTCCGGGCAGTTGGGGAGCATCAGGGCGACGTGATCGCCCTTCCCGATCCCGAGACCGCGCAGGTGATGGCCCAGGGCGCGAACGGCCCCTTCGAATTCCCCATAGGTCCAGGTCCGGCTCTCGTGGATCAGGGCGGTATGGGCAGGATAGCGTTCAACCGCGTCCCGCAGTAGGTCTCCCAAGGTCATGATCTTCCGTAACCCCCGCAATTTTTGGCCTTTCCCTTAGCATAGGGGCGGTGTTTTTGCCAACAAAAGATGGGGGTTGATTTTCTCTTGATTTTTTCCTTGCCCCACCTGTCCGATTGCCCTATAATGCGCCCGTCATCCCGGATGGCGGGGGCAGATCAAGGTCCGAATCACCCGAAAAAACAAAAAGGAGAAGGGCATGAAGAAAACGATTCTGGCGGTGCTGTTGGTTCTGTTGTGGACGGTTTCGGCGACGGCGGCCGAACTCAAGGTGGGCGACAAGGCGGCGGATTTCTCGCTCAAGGATTCCGTCGGGAAAACGTTTAGCCTCCAATCCCCTGAATTCAAGGGCAAGGTCGTCTCGATCTTCTATGCGGGCGTCAGCGAAGGGGACGACAACAATGCCGCCCAAGACGCCCTTAAAAACGATAAGGGGCTGGACCGCAAGACGGGGTATGCCGGTTTCGGCATCGCGAATCTGAAATCGTCCATCGTCCCCAATTTCGTCATCAAGTCCGCGATCAAGAAGAAGAAGGACAAGACCGGGGCCGTCATCCTGCTTGACCCGGATTACACCATGATCAATATCTGGGGGCTGAAGAACAAGGCCTCGAACGTGGTCGTCCTCGACAAGGACCGCATCTGCCGCTATCTCTACAAGGGGAAGATGCCGCAGGCGGAGGTCGCCAAACTCCTGTCCGTGATCAAGGAGTATCAGGTAAAGTAGCGCTTCATCTGATCCGACTTCAATGCCTGGACGGTGCGCGACGGGGACGGTCCTTGTCGCGTCCGCGGGGCCGAAAGTCCGACTTTTAAGAAAAGGGAGGTAGTGCCGATGAAGAAGATTGCATTTGTAGCGGTGGTGTTGGGGGCGCTGTTGTTTGCGACGGCGCACGTCTGGGCGGCATCGCCGGCCGGAAAATGGAAGAATATCGACGATGAAACCGGGAAGGCCAAATCCATCATCGAGGTCTACGAGCAGAACGGCAAGATCTACGGCAAGATCCTGGAATCCCTGAAGCCGGGCGGCGCCAAGGGAGAGGTGTGCGACAAGTGCGAAGGCGCCGACAAGGGCAAGCCGATCATCGGCTTGGTCATCGTCAAGAACCTGAAGGCGGACGGCGACGAGTACACCGGCGGCACGATCACGGATCCGAACAAGGGCAAGACCTACAAGTGCAAGATGAAGGTCATCGAGGGCGGCAAGAAGCTGCAGGTCAGCGGCTGCATTTCCTTCCTGTGCCGCAAGCAGATCTGGCTGAAGGCGGATTAGGGACAGAAAGGGCGAGGGCCGAAGGCTGGGGACCCAAGACCGAGATCAAGGGCCGGAGCCGAAGGCAAGAGGCTGACAGGGACAATCCGGCCACCCGGCCCGAAAGCGCGCCGGGTGGCCGTTTTGATTTGCGCGATAACGGCGGGCTCGAAACAATCGCCATTCCCGCCGGCGAAGGCGTGACAAGAATCGGGAATTCTCATTCATTTTGAAGGGGCGTCCATTTCAGTTTTCGAGAGGCGGCATGACGATCATCATCGACGGCAAGAAGGTGGCCCAGGACCTGAGGGGCGAGATCGCGGCGGAGGTGCGGCGGCGGGCGGCGGCGGGCGGCGTGACGCCCGGGCTCGCCGTGATCCTGGTCGGCGACGACCCGGCCTCCCGGGTCTACGTGCGGGGCAAACAGAACGCCTGCCGGGAAGTGGGCTTCCTCTCCCGCGAACACCGGCTCCCGGCGGAAACCGGCGAGGCGCACCTGCTCGGCCTGATCCGGGAACTGAACGCCGATCCGGCGATCCACGGCATCCTCGTTCAGCTCCCCCTGCCGGCGCAGATCCGCACCGAGACGGTCATCGAGGCCATCGACCCCGTCAAGGACGTGGACGGGTTCCATCCGGTCAACATCGGCCGCCTCTTCGCCGGCCAGCCCGGTCCCCGGCCCTGCACGCCCGCGGGCATCGTCGAGCTGCTGGACCGCTACGCGATCGGCATCGAGGGGAAGGAGGCGGTGATCGTCGGGCGGAGCAACATCGTCGGCAAGCCGCTCGCGCTGATGCTGCTCGCGCGCCACGCCACCGTCACGATGTGCCACACGCGGACGCGCGATCTCGCGGGCGTGACGCGACGGGCGGAGATCCTGGTCGCCGCCGCCGGCCGGCCGGAGATGATCGGGGCGGACATGGTGGCGGAGGGCGCCGCCGTCATCGACGTGGGCGTCAACCGGATGTCCGACGGCAAGCTCAAGGGCGATGTTGCCTTCGCTGAGGTCTCGGCCCGGGCCTCCTACATCACGCCCGTGCCGGGCGGGGTCGGCCCCATGACGATCGCGATGTTGATGAGAAACACGCTCGAAGCGGCGTATCGAAAATAGGGGTAGGGGGTCAGTTTCTCGTCAGCGCGGGCATGATGCGGTCCCGGGATCCGGGCCCCGGCTGGGGCTGGGTCTGCCAGCGGCGATGCACCCAGAGCCACTGATCGGGATACTGCCGGACCAGCGCCTCGATGACGCGGGTGAAGTTCTGGGTGTTGACGATCGCGTCCGTTTTCCGGTCGCCCGTATCGACGAGCGGAACCTCCTCCCCGATGACCAGCCGGTAATGTCCGTTCGGCTTCCGGACCATGAAGGCCGGGATCACCGGCGCGCCCGTGTGAAGCGCCAGCAGGGCCAGGCCGTCGGTCGTGCAGGCCGGCCGTCCGAAAAACTCCACGAACACCCCCTCCCTCCGGTTCCAGTTCTGATCGATCAGGAGGCCGACGGTCCCGTTGTCCTTGAGCGCGCGCAGCATCTGCCGCATGGACTTCTTTGTCGGAACGGCGATGTTGCCGGTCGACGAGCGTACCGAGGTGACCAGGCGCTCCAGGAAGGGGTTGTCCAGGGGCCGGTAAACGAAGGTCAGGGGGCGGAAGAGGAGCGAGACCGCCACCGCCTGGAATTCCCAGTTCCCGAAATGGGCGCCGAAGAGCAGAAGACCCCGGCCCTTGCCGGCGGCGGCCGCGTAGTGCTCGGCCCCCTCGACCTCGACCCGCTCGCGGATGCGCTCCGTCGTGAGCGAGGGGATGTCGAAGAATTCGGCGGCGACCAGGGCCATGTTCCGGAAGGCGCCCCGGGCGATTGCGACCAGTTCCGGGACCGGCTTCTCCGGGAAGGCCCGCTTCAGATTCTGGAGGGACGCCAGGCGGTGCCGGGCATCCAGGTGGTAACCCGCTTCAAACAGCGCGACGAAGACGCCCTGCCGGATATGGAGGGGAATGTGGCGAAAGCAGGAGACAAGCGCGCTCGTGTCGGGGGAGTGTTCGGTCATCGATACCCTGTGACGCTATGCCGTTCCCGTGCAGGCGGGAATCCGTAATCTATTGAGAAGACGGGATTCCGGGCGTGGCGGGAATGACGGCAAGAGGCTTTGTGTGAATGCATTCAACGTGGGCGGAAGTATAGAAAGAAGGGCTGGGGATGTCAACCGAAAAGGACCGCCTGAACAACGCCGGGGGGGGGCTTGCCCTTGATTCAGACACAAAACCCTTGAGGTTGACGGGGTGCCCCCGAATCTTATTGCTTGACAACCGAGGCCGATTCACTTAGGGTCCATCCAATGTTCACGGAATGAACGCTTGAAGGAGCGGGGGATGCCGCCGGAACCGTCCGATCGCATCGAGAACGAACAGGTGCTTCACATTCTGCGGGAGATCAAGAAATCCCCCGAGATGACGCAACGTGAACTCTCCTCCCGGCTGGGGATCAGCCTCGGCAAGGTCAATTTTCTCATCAACGCCCTGATTCAGCGCGGGTTGGTCAAGGTGGAGAACTTCCGGAGTTCCACCAGCAAGAACGCCTACCTGTATTATCTGACCCCCCGGGGCATCGAGGAAAAGACCCGGACCACCTACTACTTTCTCAAGAGAAAAATGAAGGAATACGAGAGTCTGGAGGAGGAGATCCGGCAGTTGCAGGAAGAGGCGCGGGAGAGCGGCCTGACGGCCGAAGAGACCCGAAAGGGCGCCAACGCGCCGTAAGGCCTTAAGGTCTAGCGATAGCCGACCGGTGGGTGGCCGGCGGCAGTGCCCGCGGGCTGGCGGAAGGCGAAGCCGGCGTGTGGAAGACGGGGCAGGGGGCGCCTCGGGCGCCCTTGGGATTCTCCCCGGATTGTGAAGTGATTTGCCCTCGTGGATTCGTCTTCATGGAATCCAGAGGGCGGAGCTGTATATATGCAGGTTAGTAGAACAACTGACTGAGATCTTTTTAGAAATTCGATTTCTCATGGGTCGATTTTTGAATACATGAACGAGTCTGCCGATATCGCTATTATTGGTGCGGGCATTGTCGGACTGGCGATTGCCGAGGCCGTGGCGGCGAAAAATCGCCGGGTTGTGGTTTTGGAGAAAAACGATGCCTTTGGCCAGGAGACGAGCTCCCGGAACAGCGAGGTGATTCACGCGGGGATCTATTATCCGAAAGAATTCCTGAAAAGCCGCCTTTGCCTGGAAGGCAACCGGCTCCTGTACGCATGGTGTGAAAAACATCGCGTTCCCCATCGGCGAATTGGCAAGTTCATTGTCGCTACGAACCAAGAAGAATGTGCCGATCTGGAGCAGATCAAAGTCATGGCGGAGGACAACGGCGTTGAGGCCCTCGAACTTCTGGGAAGGATGCAGCTCAAATCTCTGGAGCCTGAGATAGCGGCTTTGGGGGCCCTCTTTTCCCCGAATACGGGGATTGTCGACTCGCACTGCTTGATGCAAACGCTTGCGGCAAGTGCAGAGGAAAAGGGGGCGATCGTTTCCTGTCGTGCAGAAGTTGCAGCCATCCATTTCGATGACGCGACCTGGGACCTGGACATTAATAACGGAGCATATCGCATCCGTGCAAAAATCCTCATCAACAGCGCCGGGCTTCACGCCGATCGTGTTGCCGCTCTTGCCGGAATAGACATTGACAGGGCGGGATACCGACTGAAGCCCTGCAAGGGGAATTATTTCACGGCAACACCGGCCCCCAAGATCAATCATCTCATCTACCCTGTTCCGGTGGAAAATAATGTTGGGTTGGGGATTCATGCGACACTCGATCTTTCCGGCCGTGTCCGCTTTGGACCCGACAGTCGATACCTGTCCGATGGCCGGACGCACGACTACACCGTGGAGGAACCCCAGAAACCGGCTTTTCACGCGTCGATCAGGAGGTATCTCCCCGGCGTCTCCATCGATTCCCTCAACCCGGACATGAGCGGTATCCGCCCGAAGATCCAGGGGCCAGGAGACCCGATGATGGATTTTATCATCCGGGAAGAGAGCGACCGGGGACTCCCCGGTTTTGTAAACCTGATCGGCATCGAATCGCCCGGACTGACCGCGGGCCTTGCCATCGGCGAATATGTCAGGGATCAGTTCTGTCGCGATTTCCAATATTGCTGAGCAGCGGCGATAATGAACAAGGCTCCGATGATATCCGGTTCAGTTGAAAAATGGGTGACCGATGAACAATCATGATGAACATAAGATTCGCATCCAGGAGGTCGGTCGCCGACTGACATCCACGAATGAGTTTATTTCATACGGGCGGCAGTCCATATCAGAAGACGACATTGAAGCGGTGGGGAAAGTACTCAGGTCTCCCTTCCTCACCACCGGGCCGGTTGCGGCGGAGTTTGAAGCCGCCCTTTGCAAGCTCACGGGTGCCAAGCATGCCATTGTCTGTACGAACGGGACGACGGCGCTTCATCTTGCCTGTCTGGGGCTGGGCATTAGTCAAGGTGATATTGGCGTCACGTCCCCGATTACGTTTCTCGCCTCTGCCAATTGCGTGGAGTTTTGCGGAGGACGGGCAGATTTTGTGGACATCGATCCGGAGACTCTTTGCCTTTCAGCCGAAAAGCTGGAAAGCTATTGTAAGAATGTTGCCGTTCCCAACGTGGTCATTCCCGTAGATTTTGCGGGCGTACCCGCAGATCTGCCGGCGATTCATGCGTTGTCAAGGAAATATGGATTTCGGATCATAGAGGATGCCGCACACTCCATCGGATCGTCGTATACCTTTAAGGGACAAGAGATAAGTTGTGGCGCCTGTGCGCATTCAGATCTGGCCATCTTCTCCTTTCATCCGGTCAAGACGATTACCTGCGGGGAAGGAGGTGCCGTTCTGACCAACGATGATGACATGGCCGCCCGCGTCCGGCTGTTGCGATCGCATGGTATGGCCAGGGACATCGACCTGCTGACCAAAAAAGACGGCCCCTGGTACTATGAAATGACAGACATCAGCTATAACTGCCGGATTACAGATTTCCAGTGTGCTCTCGGGAAGTCGCAGCTCAAACGACTTCAATTCTTCAAGGATCGGCGGCGCGAAATTGTGGACCGTTACAACAAGGCGTTTCGCGCATACGATGAGCTGACGCTGCCGCCGGATCCGGAGGGAAACTCCGTATGTTATCATCTTTACGTTTTGCAGTTTTACGACGGAGGCCGAAAACGCTACGAAGTGTTCCACAGGCTGTCGAAAGTCAGAATTTATTGTCAGATTCATTACATTCCGGTTTACTGGCAGCCCTACTACAGCAGGAAGTACGGATATCGTGCAGGAAGATGCCCCGAAGCGGAAAAGTACTACTCACGATGTCTCTCGCTGCCGCTTTTCCCCGCCCTTTCTAACGATGAAGTGGACTATATCATCGAATCGGTTGTCGAATGCCTCAGATAAAGCGAGTGCCACGAAACCGTAAATCAGGAAGCGCCCGCATGTCTGAATATACAGGTTCGGTATCTCGTCTTGTCCTGGGGACAGCGCAGCTGGGGATGCCTTACGGGATTGCCAACAAGATTGGGAAGCCTGATTATGCATCAGCACTTTCCCTTGTTCGGACGGCTTGGGAAAATGGCATTACGGAATTTGACACAGCACAGGTTTATGGCGAAGGCGAACAAGTTCTCGGGCGGATATTTGAGGAGCTCGGAGTGTCAAGCAAAGCGAAAGTGACCACCAAATTGAAGCTGGAGCAAAATAGCGATAAAGAAGCTTTGGCAAGACGTGTGCAGGAAAGCCTGGAGCGCCTTGGAGTTCGGAAGCTTGAGTGCCTGCTTTTGCATCATGAAGACATGCTGGACCTGCTCAACGATGCTGTAAAGGAAACCCTCCAGATGCTTATTCAGAAAGGTCATGTCCGACATCTGGGAGTTTCCCTCTATTCGCCAAAACGGGCGAAGCAGGCGCTCGATAGCAATCTGTTCCATGTCATGCAACTGCCGGCAAGTGTTCTAGATCGGCGTTTTCACCGGGCCGGAATATTCGAAAACGCGCAAGAACACGGTTGCTGTATTTATATTCGAAGCGTTTTCCTGCAAGGTCTGCTGTTGATGAAGATGGAGGAGATCCCGGGAAAAATGGCACCGGTGAAACCTGCGCTTGCCGTTCTGGATCGGCTTGCGTCGCGCGACGGATTGGACCGGCGGGCAGTGGCACTGCTCTATGTCAGGGATAAATATCCCAACGCAAAAGTGATCTTCGGCGCGGAGGCACCCGAACAGGTTTTGCAGAACATCAAGTGTTGGCGACTGAAAACTCCGAAGAGGATATTTCCGGAACTGGACAATTCTTTGCCAGGGTTGGGTGAGAACATCCTCAATCCGGCAAAGTGGCGAAACTAATCAAAAGGAGGTGTCTTCTAAGATGACGGATTTGAGAAGGTGTGCCCGGTGCGTTCTTCCGGAAACCCACGAAACCATACTTTTCGATGAGGATGGAGTGTGCAATGTCTGCAGAGGCCAGGAATATAAGCAGAGTAAAATAGACTGGGATGCCAAGAAAAAGGAACTGGATGATCTGATTGCCGCCTACCGCGGCAAATATCAATACGACTGCATCATCCCCTTCAGCGGGGGCAAAGACAGCACATGGGCGGCCTACTATCTGGTTAAGGAATACGGGATCAAGCCGCTGGTGGTCTGCTACGACCACGGATTTATGCGCCGCAACCTGCTGGAGAACACCAAACGGACAATCCGGAAGCTCGGCGTTGATTTTCACGTGTTTACGCCCAACTGGAAAGTTGTTCAGAAACTCATGCTGCAAAGCTTTCTCGACAAGGGAGATTTCTGCTGGCACTGCCATACGGGAATATTTGCCTATCCCATGTGGACAGCCATTCGCTATGAAGTGCCGCTGATTTTCTGGGGTGAGCCTTCTGCCGAATATACGGCATTCTACAGTTATGAGCAACCGGAGGAAGTGGATGAAAAGCGGTTTAACCGGCATACAAATCTGGGCATCAGCGCAGACGACATGTACATTCGCCTGGGCGGCGGTTTTGATGAGCGTGAAATGCTGCATTTTCATTACCCGCCATTAAAGGATCTGCGAAGAATCAATTACCGGTCTGTATGTCTTGGGTCCTATATTTTCTGGGATGTGAAGAAGCAATACGAAATGATTCAAAAAGAATTGGGATGGCAGGGCGATGAAGTCGAAAATGTTCCTCCCGGGTATGAATACGAGAAAATTGAGTGCTGTCTGCAGGGCGTGAGGGATTATATCAAATATATCAAGAGGGGATACTCACGACCCTGTCATCTGGCGACGATTGACATCCGGAACAATCGGTTAAGCCGTGACAGGGCTCTGAAAATGATTGATGCATACGAAGGGAAACGCCCGCCCAGCTTGGAAATTTTCCTCGGCTACATCGGACTGACCGAAGCGGAATTTATGGAAGTGGCCCTGAGCCACGGAATTTCGCCCTATGTGCATGATCCCTCAAAAGAAACCATGGGAAAGAAAACCCATGATTTCGAGGAGTGGCCTCGATACGAGAAAATGCCGCGGGCTGAGGCGGAACGAATCCTCAATCGCTGGCGGCATGCCAGAAAGTAGAGAAGGAACTCATCAGGCCACATGAGTATGGTTGGCATCGTCGATTACGGCATGGGCAATCTGCTTTCCGTTTATAATGCCGTTGAGACAGCGGGGGGCAATGCCAAAATATGCAGCACACCTCAGGAACTTGCCCGAGTGTCGAGAATTGTGCTGCCGGGGGTCGGCGCTTTTCGGGACTGCATCAAGAATTTGACGGATAAAGGGTTTGTCGATGCCCTCGATGAAGCCGTCTTTCATGAGGGAAAGCCCATCTTCGGGATTTGTCTGGGAATGCAGGTGATGGCGCACAGAAGCTTTGAGGGGGGTGAGTATCAGGGGCTCGGTTGGTTTGAAGCTGATGTGGTTCGCCTGAAGCCGGACGATCCTTCCCTGCGGGTTCCGCAAATTGGCTGGAATAATGTGGGGTATCGCCCGGACAGCTTTTTGTTTGCGGGGCATCCGGAGAACCCCGATTTCTATTTTGTTCATTCCTATTACATGAAATGCGATCAGAAGGACGATATCCATGCGACCTGCGATTACGGCGGCGCCGTGACGGCCGCGGTCGGGAAAAACAATATCGTCGCCACTCAATTTCATCCTGAAAAAAGTCAGGATTATGGGGTGCAGGTGCTCCAGAATTTCTTGAAATGGCGTCCATAGACCGATGATTAAGCGCCGTCTGATTCCCAAACTTCAGATCAGAACATTAAATGTGAGCGGCAGTCTCAGACCCGTTCTGGTAACGACCAATCAATTTGGAAAACATATTGAGATCGGTGATCCTGTGTCACAGGCCAGGATCTACGAGGCTCAGGCGGCAGATGAACTGATCATTCTCGATCTGGATGCCACGGAAAATAACCGGGGAACTCTCGTCAGCGTCATCAGAAAGGCGGCGGAAGTTATCTTTATGCCTTTTACGGTAGGGGGCGGCGTGCGAACCGTCGAGGACTTTGTAATTCTTTTATCCAACGGCGCCGATAAAGTCAGCATTAACACGGCCGCTGTTGAAAGGCCTGACTTGATCAATGAAGCTTCCGCCGCGCTGGGTTCCCAGTGCGTTGTTCTGAGCATTGATTACCGCAGGGACGAAAAGAATCGATACTATGTTTGGATAAAGGGTGGAAAGACACCGACGGATATCGAACCCGTTTCCTGGGCGGCGGAAGGAGAAAGGAGAGGCGCGGGAGAAATTCTTCTGACCTCTATCGATCGTGACGGCATGCGTTCGGGACTGGATCTGGAACTGACTCGCCGGGTTGTGGACAGTGTTTCCATCCCCGTCATTACATCCGGCGGTTGCGGTCTTGCGTCTCATTTTGTGGAAGGATATCTGCTGGGGGGCGCTGACGCCGTATCCGCGGGAACCTATTTCTGCTTTAAAGATGAAAATACGATGCAGGTTCGGTCCCATATCAAGAATGCGGGCATCCCCATACGGCTGCATCGATGATTTACCTGTTTTAGCGGGATGCCGGCAAGGTAAATGGGTATGAGCGAGAAGCGTAAATGGTTCCCCTGCATTCAGGGAGACCGGATTCTTCTGCGGGAGGTTTGTCTGGCCGATGTCAATGATCGTTACCTCGGATGGATGAATGATCCCAAGGTTACAAAATATACCGAAAGCCGTTTTTTACCCAATGATATGGAGAAGCTGAAAGAGGATGTCCGGCAAAAGCTGGATAACCGCAATATTTTTTTTCTGGCGATTATCCGAAAAGACACGGACAGGCACATCGGCAATATCAAACTCGGGCCGATCGACTGGAACCATCTTCTGGCGGATGTGGGCGTCATGATAGGGGATATAGACTCATGGGGGCAAGGCTGTGCCACAGAGGCGATCGGCCTTCTTGCGTGTTATGCTTTTCAGGAACTGAACCTTCACAAGCTTACGGCCGGTTATTACGCTGCCAACAAAGGATCAGAGAAGGCCTTTCTGAATAATGGCTTTCGGGTGGAAGGCGTGCGCAAGCGCCATCGCATCTGCGAAGGGGAATACATGGATACGGTTATTCTTGGATTGCTGAAGGAGGAATGGCAAAACGGCAAATCCTGAATTGAATATTGTAGCCATTGTCCAGGCCCGCATGGGCTCGTCCCGGCTTCCTGGCAAGGTGATGGCGGATATTGCCGGCCGGCCGATGCTTGCTCGTGTGGTCGAGCGTGTTCGCAGGGCGAAAACAATCCGCCTTGTTGCCGTTGCCACTTCCTTGCACTCGTCGGATGATCCGATCGCCGATCTTTGCCGCAAGGAAAACATTGCCTTTTTCAGGGGGAGTGATGACGACGTGCTGGACCGCTTTTACAGGGCTGCAAAGGTTTTTCATGCAGATGTGATTGTAAGGCTGACGGCAGATTGTCCACTCCATGACCCGGCGGTCATGGACGAGACGGTCAACGCGTTGCTGGAAGGGGATGCGGATTTTGTATCGGGTGGAATGAAAACAACGTTTCCCGATGGATTGGACGCCGCCGCGTTTCCCATGGCTGTTCTCGAGAGGATGTGGAAAGAAGCAAAGCTTGCATCGGATCGCGAGCATGTCACGTCGTATATTCATCGTCATGCAGAACAATTCCGCATGAAAACCATCCGCTGCGACAGGGACCTGTCCTTTCTGCGGTGGACGGTGGACGAACCTCGCGACCTGGAATTTGTTCGGGCGATCTACGCTCACCTGGGCGAGGCATCTTTCGGGATGCAGGAGGTCCTTGATTTGTTGAAGAGGTGCCCGGAACTGAATGAGATCAACGCTGGTATTCATCGCAACGAAGGATATGCGAAATCGTTGATGGCTGAAAGTTTGCCGGGCGGTAAAGGAGGTCAATGATGGGTGCCGGGCAGGAACTGTACAGAAAGGCGAAAAGGAGGATTCCCGGAGGAACGCAGCTTCTATCCAAACGGCCGGAAATGCATCTTCCCGATCATTGGCCCAGTTACTACAGCCGGGCAAAAGGAGTCGATGTTTGGGACATGGACGGCAATCATTTTATTGATATGAGTTACAACGGCGTTGGTTCCTGCGTTCTGGGTGCAGGCGATCCCGAGGTGGATGCCGCCGCACAGGCCGCGATCAGCGCCGGGACGATGTCGACGCTGAATTGCCCCGAGGAGATCGAACTGGCCGAGCTACTGTGTGAGTTGCATCCCTGGGCCGGAATGGTCCGCTATGCCCGTGGCGGTGGCGAGGCACTGACCATTGCCGTCCGCGTCGCGAGGGCCTTTACAGGAAAGGATAAAATCGCCTTCAGCGGTTATCATGGCTGGCATGATTGGTACCTGGCTGCCAATCTGGCCGCAGAACGCGCACTGGATGGTCATCTTATGCCGGGGCTTGATCCCCGTGGCGTGCCCAGAGGATTGCAGGGCACGGCGCTGCCTTTTCGGTATAATCGTCTCGATGAGCTGGAGCAGATTGTAAAAGAATGCGGCCGTGAACTGGCGGCGATTGTTGTCGAACCGGTTCGCCGCGAGGAACCCTTGCCGGGTTACCTCGAAGGGATAAGGCGTCTATCCGATGAGACGGGAGCCGTGCTGATTGTGGACGAGGTTTCGGCCGGTTTTCGTTTGAACACGGGCGGCGCGCATCTTCTTTATGGCCTTGAGCCGGATATGGCTGTTTTTGCCAAAGCCATGAGCAACGGTTATCCGATGGCAGCCGTCATCGGGAAGAACCACGTCATGGAAGCGGCGCAGGCCACTTTCATCAGCAGCACGTATTGGACTGAGCGGATCGGCCCGTCGGCCGCTCTGGCCACGATTCGTAAACATTCGCGGGAAAATGTACCCGCGCACCTGATCCGCATTGGCGCGCGCGTTCAGGCGGGATGGCGTGAATCTGCCGGCCGGACGGGTCTTGCCGTCAATGTCGGGGGAATCGCGCCGATAGGCCACCTGGGTTTTCAGCATGAACAGAGCCAAGCCATCCATACCCTTTTCACCCAGATGATGATGGAAAAAGGGTTTCTGGCGTCCAAAGCTTTTTACGCGACGTACGCTCATCAGGACAGGCATGTGGATGATTATCTTCTGGCCGTCGACGATGTTTTTATCCATCTTGCTGAAACAATCGATAAAGGAACGGTGATGGAATCGCTCAAGGGGCCTGTGGCTCATACCGGTTTTCACCGGCTCACGTGACGTGACGTTTCCAACGGCGCCAAGATGGGAAATCCACCGAGATTTTTGTTCCGTATAGACGCGTCCGCCAATGCCGGAACCGGGCATTTGCGTCGCTGCCTCACGATTGCCGAGGAGCTCAGGGCGCATGGGGCGAAAATTTTTTTCGCGTGTCGAACGGAGTCTTTTCCTGTTGAAAAATTTCTCGAAAATATCGCGACCGGATGGGAGGAATATGACTGGAATCTGACGCCGGAAGAAGACGCACAAAAAGTGGTTGATTCGAGCAGGAGATTCCGGGTCGATTCTGTAATTGTCGATCATTACCGGGCAAACGAGGCCTACCAGAAAATCCTTTATGATTCGGGGTTGAGATGGCTTCAATTTGACGGAGCCGCCCTGTGGCCGTGTTGGGCGGATTGGGTTTTAAATATCAGTCCTGCGGCTTCTGAGGGGCTCTACGAAGGATTGAGAAGGAGAAAAGAAACCCGTTTTCTGATGGGGACGCAATATGCACCGCTCCGCCGGGAATTCCGGGAAAGTCGTACCCGAGAGACGCAGGACAAAGAGGGCCGGGCCGTCCTTCTGACTTTCGGGGGTGGTGATGATCGGGGGGCGACGATCTTCTGCCTGGGGGCCATTCAGGGATTAGGAGTAGATGCGGACGTTACGGTTCTTCTGAGCAGTGCCAATCCTCGCATGGATGCAATCTTAAATTGGGATCAATATAACCAAAATAGGATTAGGGTTGTGGTCGACGCGGAAATGCCGGCCCGATTTATGGCATCCGCGGATATGGCAATTGCGGCGGGCGGTATGACGGTTTTTGAGCTCGCAGCCCTGGGAATTCCGGTGATGATCCTACAGATCGCGGATAATCAGGTGCCGATTGCCAGAGCCTGGCAGGAGCGTGGCTACGGAATAAACATGGGCTACATGGGTCGATTGCAGCCGCAGGATCTGCAGTGGGAACTAATCGCTCTTATGCGGGATGCCGGGCGGCGCAAGGCCATGTCCACGGTGGGAAAGCAAATGGTCGACGGCCTGGGAGCCCAACGGGTAGCAGAGGCTCTTCTGGCTGCGGGGGTATGAGATGAGTATTGAGATTGTAAAATGGGCGGAAACGGATGTTAAACAGATTCACGAATTGTACGTCCGCTTTCCCTATCCTCCCTATTTCGGATCGCCCATTGTGGATGACAAACTTCAGGAGTACCGCTTCCGCTGTGTTCAGAGGGCGGCGGAGGAAAACGCGGACCGGATGTTTGCGGCAGTTGCCGGAGGCAAGGTTTTATGTGCGGCACAACTGCGGCGAACGTCGCACTTGTCTAATCACTTCGGAATAGACGTGGCCGGCATTGCCAATGAGGCTTTTGTGTGTGACCGCTCTTCAGAAAGCGACGAGGCGTTCGGGCTGCTGGTCCGGAAGCTGCGTGATGTTGCCTGCAAGAATGGAATTTCTTTTATAACTGCGACGACCGCGTCTCAGGCGCATCAGTGGATTCGAGCTCTGGAGGATGCCGGTTTCCGGTATGCGGATGGCTTTCGGCATGTTTTTGCCGGAGTGGACGTAGATGATGGAAGGTTCCTCCGGGATGATTTAATCGAGCGTGATATTCAGGAATCGGACTTTGATGAGATTGCGTATAGCTACGAACATATGTCCTTTCCCAATCATCTTCTCTATGAACCTGAATTCGATAAAAGCAAAATCGTCAGTCTCTATGTGAAGAGATACAGGGAGGTTCATGAAAGACTGGGAAAAGTGTTTGTCGTGGAATGGAAAGGCAGGTTTGCAGGTGCTCTGAATGCGATTATCGACACAGATATCCTGCGTGAGACAGGCAAGGCCGTAAATCATCTTTCCCAAGGACTAATCGTGCACCCCCGGGCTGTGGGAAAGGGGGTTGCGCTGGCGCTGATTGCCCACCGCAATCGCTGGTATCGCGAACAAGGAGTGAAAACCGGTTATTACGGATCTAACATCAATAATCTTCCGATGATCCGTGGGCTCGAGAAAATGGGCATGCGACATGCGGGAATTGAAATGAGCATGATCTTACGCCTGAGGAATCGCGCGGATAAAAAATGATCATGACGGAGGTTGTAACGGTTCCTAGGTTGGTTCAAAGGGGAGGAGAAGACGATGGAATGTGGAAAATATTGCGATATCGCGGATGATTTTAAGCACGGTAAAAACTTTAAGTGTGGATCTTTTGTCCAGATTAAAAAGGATGTTGTGGTAGGGGATGATGTGATGATCGGGAGTTATGCCCTTCTGGAACCGGGCACGCGCGTTGGCGACCATGCCATCATTGAAGAGTATGCCATGTTGCTTTCCGGCTGCAAGATAGGTGGTGGCACGAAGATCGGCACGTATACCAAGGTTGGGGAAAACGCGATTATTGGCGAGCAATGTCAGTTTACCTCTTTTTGTGAAATTCGCGATTGGTGCAGACTAGGCAACAATGTTTCCATGGGAAGCAGGGGAACCCTGTCAGCGAATACGATTATTGAAGACGATGTGATTATGAAATACAGTTTTGTTGTGACGGACACGCCTGTTTTGAGCAAGGGGAAAGAAAAGAAGGTCGGTATCCTCAAGAAGGGGTCGATGTTTGGCGCGAATGTCAGCATCATGCCGGGAGTAAACATTGGTGAAAATGCAGAAATAGGCGCCTGTTCTCAGGTGAGGCATGATGTGCCGGACAACGAAGTATGGTACGGAAACCCGGCGCGATTTTATAAAAGAAGATAACCGCAATTTGTGTATACAAAAACAAGAAGATGCCATTTCTAACAGAAAAACCATTCATTATAGCCGAAATGTCCGGTAACCATAATCAGTCGCTGGATCGTGCCTTGGCGATAGTGGAGGCCGTAGCGAAAGCGGGCGCCCATGCGATTAAGTTGCAGACTTACACGGCCGATACCATGACGATTGATATTGCCGAGGGCGAGTTTCTTATTGATGATGTCGAAAGTCTGTGGAAAGGTCAATCGCTGTATAGTCTTTATCAAAAGGCTTATACACCGTGGGAATGGCATGTGCCAATTTTCCAGTGTGCCCGGGAATTAGGACTGCTTGCTTTCAGCACGCCGTTTGATGAGACGGCGGTTGATTTTTTAGAAACGTTGGATGTTCCGTTTTACAAAATTGCCTCGTTTGAGAACACCGATACCCCACTTCTCAAGAAAGTAGCGGCGACAGGCAAGCCGATGATTATTTCCACTGGCATGGCAACGGTTGCCGAGTTGGATGAAACGGTTCGAACCGTACGCGCTGCCGGTTGCATGGATCTCGTTTTGCTCAAGTGCACCAGCGCATACCCGGCAACACCCGAAAATTCGAATGTTCTCACGATTCCACACATGCGTGAGTTGTTCGGCTGTGAGGTGGGTTTGTCAGATCATACGATGGGAATCGGCGCGGCGGTCGCAGCTGTTGCCGTTGGATCTGCGGTGATCGAAAAACACTGCACGCTGAACCGCTCAGACGGAGGCGTTGACAGTGCGTTCTCATTGGAGCCGGACGAACTTGCACAACTGGTTGTCGAAACAAAACGGGCCTGGCAATCTCTTGGCAAGGTGACCTATGGCCCGACCAATGCAGAAGAGGGCGCTGTAATGCGACGCCGCTCAATATATGTCACCAAGGATATTCAAGCCGGTGATGTATTGACCAAGGACAATATCCGATGCATTCGTCCCGGGTATGGTCTGGCACCCAGGCATTATGAGAATTTGCTCGGAAGAGCAGTAAAGTGCGATGTCAAGAAGGGCGCCCCGTTGCGATGGGATGTCCTTTTATAAGAACCCCTTGATGGGTATCCGACGGAGACCGAAACACATGAAGACGATCCTGGTTTTGTGCAGTGGCGGGGCAGAAATGAAAAATGGACAATAAACATCAAATGAACAAAGTAGCCATCATAGAGGCCCGTATGAAATCTTCCCGCCTGCCCGGAAAGGTTTTGAAGCCGATCTTGGGCAAGCCCATGCTGGAACTCCTCATTGAAAGAATCAAACAGGCGCGGCGCGTGGACCGTATTGTGGTCGCCACGACGGACACTGCTTCCGATGACCCGATAGAAACGTTGGCGCGGCGCCTCGATGTGGGATGCTTTCGGGGCAGCGAGGAGGATGTTCTGGACAGGGTGCTGCAGGCGGCGCGGCAGCACGCCGCGGATATTATCGTTGAAATAACGGCAGATTGTCCGTTGATCGAAGCAGAGAAGATCGACCAGATGCTGGCTTCGTATCAGCATATGAAATGCGATATGATGATGAACCGCCTCGACGGGACCTATCCTCCCGGTTTGGGGCTTCGAATTTTCTCTAGGGAAACACTGGAAAAGGTGAACCGCCTTACGCAGGATCCGGTGGATCACGAGCATGTTTCGCTTTATGTCTGGGAGCACCCGGAGATTTTCTCTGTTTATCATTTTCAGAACAATCTCGATCCCAAATACTGGAATATCCGTCTGACGGTGGACAATCAGGAGGATCTTATTTTCATTGAAGAGATTTTCAAGGAGCTGTACGCCCGGAATCAAGGATTTGATCTGTATGAGATCATCGATTTGCTGGAACGGAGACCGGAATTGATGGAGATCAATCGCCATATCCAGGATAAGCCGATCCGGTAGGCGATTTGATTCCGGGCGGGAGGAAAGAGCCGTTTTGAAGCGCTATAAAGCTGCGGTCGTCGGATTGGGGAGAATCGGCCAGGAATATGATTACGATCAGCACGATGATTCGGTTATTGCGACCCATGCATCCAGTTATTTATATCACCCCGGCTTTGAACTGCTGGCAGGCGTGGATCCTATTCCATCCCGACAAAAAAGGTTCGAAGCCAAATACGGCCGGCCCGCCTACGGCGACGTCAAAACCATGATGGACCGCCATCATCCGGAAGTGGTTTCCATCGCCGTTCCGGTGGCGGAACATTTCCCGGTCTTTGAGCAGGTGATTCACGGCAAACCCAAAGCAGTGATCTGCGAAAAGCCGATCGCTTCCTCCTCTGCCGACGGCCGCCGGATGCAATCTATGGCAGATGAGCAGCACTGCGCGCTGCTGGTCAATTACATGCGGCGCTTTGAACCCGGCAGCATCGCAGTAAAAAACATCATCCGGGAAGGCGGCGTGGGAGAAGTGTTTAAAGGGGTCGTCTGGTACAGCAAAGGCCTGTTGAATAACGGAACGCATTTCATCGATCTGCTGTGCTACTGGCTGGGCGACGTGACGGACGTGGAAGTGATTCAGGAAGGCAGGCGATGGGACGGTAACGGTCCGGAACCGGATCTCTGCCTGCATTTCAGTAAGACGGATGTTTATGTTCTGGCAGGACGCGAAGAATGCTACTCTATCGGAGAAATTGATCTGTTCGGCAGCAAAGGAAGAATCCGCTACACCGGGTCCGGCCGTAATATCGAATTACAGAGGACGGTTTCAGCTCCGGTGTTCCAGGAGTATACCGTCCTGAAAGAGGAACGGGAAATCATTCCCACGGATTTAAAGAGATACCAGTGGCATGTTCTGGAAGCGCTTTATGGGCATCTTGCCGGTCGTGCGGAGCTGGCGTCGGACGGATGGACGGCGGTGAAGACACTGGAGGTTGTTGAGCTTGCCTGCCGCGGTGCCGTCAAGGAGATGCAATGAGTGATTTGGCGCTGTTTGGGGGGCCGAAGACGATCACGGGGCCTTTTCGGCCTTATCGGTCGATCGGCCGGGAAGAAGTTGAGGCTGCCCGTTCGGTCGTGGAAACGGGCGTTCTCTCTAGATTTCTGGGTTCATGGGACGCGGATTTCTACGGCGGCGAAAAAGTGCGGGCACTGGAACGGGATTGGGAAAGGTTCTTTTCTGTCAGCCATGCAGTTTCAGTGAATTCTGCAACGTCAGGTCTGATCGCCGCTGTGGGCGCAGCAGGGATTGAGCCGGGGGATGAGGTGATTGTCAGCCCGTGGACCATGTCGGCCTCCGCGACGGCGATTCTGGCCTGGAACGCGATTCCGGTATTCGCCGACATTGAAGACGAAACCTACAACCTCGATCCGGTTTCGATCCGAAAGAATATTACCCCCTGGACGAGGGCCATTATGGTCCCGGATATATTCGGTCACCCGGCGGACCTGGATGCAATCATGGAAATTGCAGGTGAGCACGGGTTGAAGGTCATTGAGGACGCGGCGCAGTCGCCGGGGGCGAAGTACCGGGACCGGTTCACCGGGACAATTGCCGACATCGGGGTGTTCAGTCTGAACTATCACAAGCACATCCATACGGGCGAGGGAGGAGTGTGTGTCACCAATGATTCAAGGCTTGCAGAGCGCCTCCAGTTGATCCGCAATCATGCCGAGGCTGTGGTGGAAGACAAAGGCGTTCAGGATTTGTCGAACATGATCGGATTTAATTTCCGCATGACAGAGATAGAAGCGGCCATCGGACAGGAGCAATTGAAAAAATTGAACACGCTGACGGCGAGAAGGATCGCCGTGGCGGATCGTCTGTCGGCCGGAATCAAGGGACTGAGAGGCCTCCGTCCGCCGGTCGTCAAAAAGGATTGCACGCATGTCTATTATGTTTATCCCCTGTTGTATCATCCGGAGGCGACGGGTGTACCCCGGGATCAAACTTTTCGCGCACTGGCCGCGGAGGGGGTGCCGGTGTCAAACCGGTACACCAATATTCATCTTCTTCCGGTATACCAGAAGAAAACGGCCTACGGCGCCGGTGGCTTTCCCTGGAGCGGAGGCTTTTACAGGGGCTCGGTGTCCTATGATAAGGGAATCTGCCCGGTGGCGGAATCCCTGCAGGACAGCAGGCATCTGGGGATTGGCATGTGCATCAATGACTATTCCGACGAAGATGTGGATCTGATCGTCCAAGCTTTTCACAAGGTATGGGACAGCCTGGATCAGCTAAAAAACTGATTTTACCCTCCGCTGTTCATGAGTGTGGATATCCTGATATATGCTGAAGATCCGGGCGCGGCAAACTATGTTGCCGGCCTTCCTGCCGCATTGGCGGAACTCGGGTTGAAGACCTGTCTGGTGGCAGACGGGCATGCTTACCCTTATCTGGTTGGGCGGGGCATCCGGCCTGAAACGGTCGGCTGTTCGGAAACGGCCGGCGAGTTGCTGGGTCGTTTAAAGCCCCGGCTGTTATGCGTCGGAACATCGGAAAATCCGGATACGTTCGGATTCGATCTGATTGCCTCCGCAAAGCGAAAGGGGATCAAAACGATCGGCGTCATCGACGCCTACGGCAATGCCGACTATCGTTTCCGTGGGAAAACCGATGATCCTTTGGCTTACGCGACAGAGTGGCTCGCGGTGCCGGACCCATGGACGGAGGCGGTCTATACATCCCTCGGTTTTCCAGCCCAGCGAATTGCCGTCTGCGGCCATCCTCATTATGACCATGTCTTGAAAGAGGTGGCACGTCTGGCGCGGGAGGACCGGCGAAGGCTTAGAAAAAGAATGTTCACAGCGAAGCGCGCGGACGATCCGGTGGTGGTTTTTGTTTCCGAAATCTCAACGGGGCTCAATCCGGGCAGGTACAGCTATTCCGGCGATTACACTCTCCATGGGCGGGGAGTATCCAGGGGCCGGACGGAAATCGTGATCGAGGAGTTTCTCGATGCTCTGGCTTTCTCGGGGCAAGGAACTTATCGGGTGCTCCGGATGCACCCAAAGAATACCAGAGAAGAATTAGCGTCGTTTCTGAACGATTTTCAGCAGATCAGCCAGAATGACGCGGTGCTGGAACTGGTTTATGCGTCTGATCTCGTCGTGGGCATGACGTCCATGCTGCTCATGGAAGCTGCCGTCATGGGGCGCCGGACGCTTTCAGTTGTTCCCCGGAGAGAAGAGGGGGAATCCCTGCCCACAATCCGGGCCGGAATAACTCCATGCGTTTGGACGAGAGAGACGTTAAGAGCTATTCTTCCGGATCTGCTGGATCCCTGCCGTCCGAAAACGACAATGGCTGAAAACGAGCCTTTTGTTCAAAGCGGATCGCTGCAAAAGACCGCCGCCTTTATTACCGAAGTTTTATCCTTCCACACCCATTGAAGGAATGGCTGAATCCCCCGTCATTGAAACGCCCCGTCTGCGGGTCGTTTCCTTTTCCGAGCAATATCTGACGCCCCGATACGTCGGATGGCTGAATGACCCGGATGTTGTTCGATACAGCGAGCAACGCCACAGGAAGCACACGATGGAGTCCTGCCGGCAGTATTGGAGGTCTTTTGCGGGAAGCCCCAATTTTTTCTGGGCCATCACCTTGCGTGAAAATCCCCAAGATCATATCGGCAACATGAATGCCTATATCGATCAGGCGAATAAAACGGCCGACGTGGGAATACTGATCGGCGAGAAGAGTGTCTGGAAGCAGGGCTACGGCCTGGAGGCCTGGTGCGCGGTTTGCGGTTTTCTGCTGGAAGTTGCGGAAATGCGTAAGGTTACGGCGGGAACCATCACTTCCAATGCAGGCATGCGGAGCATCATGGATAAGGCGGGAATGGTTCCCGACGGCCGGCGTGTTCGCCATTATCTGGTCAATGGCGCCGAAGAGGATGTCATTCATTTCGCGTTCTTTGCCACGAAGAGCTGAATCTGATTTTTTCATCGCGTTGTTCCGAGGGTTTGACGGTTGTTTGTTTTGCCGGATGGAAATCTTATAATGGAGAGCTTTGTCATATGAACAAAGCTCTCCATTTCGAGAGTGAGTGATGATTTTTGACCATTTAACAAAAACCATGGATCAATTCAGGAGTCTAATCGGCGGGTTTCAACTGGACCGCAGGGAAAAATTATTCATCCGGCATAACCAGGAAGTATGGAAAGCCTTCCTGCAGGAGCAGGAAGGCGGTGAGATTCTGCTGGAGTCGAACACCATGGCCAGCAGTGTGATCGCATACAGCTATTTGGCAAATTTGCTCGCCAAAAAGCACCGGTCAAAAATCGTGGCCTATCTGAGCGGACGCCTGAAAATGCTGACCAACAGAAAGGCGAACGGCATTTACCGGTCTTTCAATGTTCGGGATTTTGTCTGTTACCATCTTGCACCATCACAGGCGCAGGCCGCCGATCGGCTTCTTCGCGAGATTGCTCCCGGCCTGAAGTCCAAAAAAGCCGTGGAGGATCTGTGCCTGGAGGGCGTATGGGTCGGCGACCTGATCTATGATTCCTATTGCATGCATTACAAGGTTCCAACGGTTTTATTGACGGATCCCCGCTTTTGGGGCTCCCTGAAAGACGCGCTGGGATACTATATATTTTGGCGGGATTACTTTACATCGCATGACGTTAGGTCTGTCATTGTCAGCCATACCGTTTATCTCCATTCGGGAATGCTCACAAGGTTGGCCATCTGCAAAGGCATTCCCGTTTATCAGATCAACGCCACGCATCTTCATTATATGACGGAAAAGAACATGCTGGCGTACAATGAATTCTTCTATTATCCGGAACAATTCAGGGAACTGCCGGAAGAAGAAAGAAAAAAGGGCCTGCTAATCGCCGAGGAAAGACTTCGGAAACGGTTTTCGGGCGAAGTAGGTGTGGACATGCACTATTCCAAGAAGTCCGCCTACGGGCCAGCTCGGGGCAGCAGGGTGATCAGAGAAAGCAATCGGTTGAAAATACTGGTTGCCACGCACTGCTTCTTCGATAATCCGCATCCTTATGGCGTGAATCTTTTCCCTGACTTTTATGAATGGCTTTACTTCCTGGGTGAGATTTCAGAGCAGACCGATTACGACTGGTACATCAAGACCCACCCGGACTTCCTGCCAGGCAATATTCCGATTCTGGAGGAGTTTATTCGGAAATATCCAAAGTTTACGATGATTCCTCCCGAGACATCCCATTTGCAGATCAAGGAAGAGGGGATTGACTTTGGTCTCACGGTTTATGGCACCATCGGGTTCGAATATGCCGCTCTGGGCATTCCCGTGATCAATGCATCCCTGTGCAATCCCCGCATACGATACCATTTCAATATCCACCCGAAGTCCATTGAGGAATACTGTCAGATCCTTTTGACGTTGCCTGATCAGTGCGTGAATATTGATGTAGAAGAGGTTTATGAGTACTACTTCATGGCCTTTGTGCACAACGTGAACGACTGGTTATTCAGGGATTACGAAGACTTTGTCCAAGAGATCGGCGGATACCGGCATCAATTTGAGTCCATCAGTTACGAGAGGTTTTTGGACTGCTTCTCAGGTTCAAGGCACAGGCAGATTCTAAAGTCTCTCCACTGTTTCGTTGAATCTGGGGAATATAACCTTCGCCGGAAATTCTTAGAAGATCTGTTTGAATGAGGGGTCTTTCAAACAGGATAACCCTTGGGGAGGTATTGTGAAAATCATACCCGTCATATCAAGATGGTCTAAAGACTTGTTGCCTGAATCTGCCCACAGAAAGCTCAGGTCGCTATATC
>Ga0209606_1000904_pt1 | contig 40965 bp, 32 predicted proteins | sample AD_UKC057_MetaG_FD_184412 | JGI IMG/M metagenome (GOLD analysis project Ga0209606, IMG submission 184412) | Active sludge microbial communities of municipal wastewater-treating anaerobic digesters from USA - AD_UKC057_MetaG (SPAdes) (version 2) | ecosystem: Engineered > Bioreactor > Anaerobic >... | reverse complement strand
CTTCTTTGCCGTCTATCTTCACTATTTTATCCCGTTAAATGGCGAAACCCGGGTTGCCCGCGTCGAATTTGAAAAGGATGGTGGCCGGAAGGGCGATTTCAGGATGATCCTGATCCCTTATGAGAATGGCCAGCCCGGCAAGGCCCAATCCTACCCCATCAAGGGAGCCGCCTGGTCTCTCAAGGGAGAGGTTTTGCATTGGCAACCTGGACTTGGAAAGGTCGGCCTGCGGACGATGTTCCGGCTGACCGGGATTGACGGTTATTACGGGCAGGGAAGCAGTGCGCGCAAGGGGAGCGAGGTCAAGCTGGCCGGTACAGCCGGGCAGGGGATCTGGAAAGCGGTGCAGGGCACCAACCGGATCTTCAAGGCGGCTCGCATCACCACGCACCGCAGCGGCAAGGAGAATCCACTCTGGTCAAGCGGGTATGATATCTATGCGGATGAAGACGGTCTGAGGGTTGAGAGCGCAAGCCGAACTCCGGCTGCTCTGAAGAGAGAGAGAGAAGAAGCGCCGCCGCAGGAGCGGCGTTATCCCCGCCGCCCGGAGGATGTGCGGCACTAGAGTCCCCAGCCCCCGCTGACGGGAATATGGGCGCCGGTGACATAGGCGGCCGCCTTGCTGCAAAGATATAATAGTGCGCCGGTCAGGTCATCAGCTGAACCGGGCCGTCCGGCGGGCACGCTTGCGGCGGCGTTGTGGCGTCCAACAGCGTCAAGAGTGCCGTTATCCATGAGGCCGGGAGCCAGGACATTGACGGTGATATGGTGGCGGGCCCCCTCGACGGCGAGAGATTTCGTCAGAATAAGGACGCCGGTTTTGGCGATTGCGTAGGGGAGGACTCGATGATAGGCCTGGATCCGGTCGCTGTTGGCCAGGCCGATATTGATGATACGGCCCCACTTTTGCGCCACCAGCACCGGCCAGAAGGCGCGGCAGAGGTAATAGACACTGTTGAGATTGCCCGTCACCATCTCTTCCCATTCCGCCGGCGTCAGTTCATCCCACTGTTTTTCAATAAACGGCCCCACATTATTGACGAGGATGTCGAGACGGCCGAAGCGAGCCGTGATCTCCTCCTGCAGCCGGCTGACCTCCTCCCACCGGCGCACATCCGCCTGAAACCGTTCAGCCTCTCCCCCCTTTTTGCGAAGTTCCTCCACCAGCTGGTCCGCCTCTGTGGCGCTGTGGCGGTAGTGAATGGCCAGGGCGGCGCCGCGCGCAGCGAGGGCGCGGGCCATGCTTTTGCCCAATCCCCTGGCGCTGCCGGTCACCAGGGCTACTCTTCCATTCAGCTCATTTTCTCCGCCGCTCATATGACGATCCGCATGGTTGTGCCCTTGCCGATATGAGTCTCTTTGATGAAGAGACGGCCGTGGTGGTACTCCTCGATGATCCGCTTGGCAAAATTAAGCCCCAGACCCCATCCCCTTTGCTTCGTGCTGTAGCCCGGCTTGAAGACGTCGTTGCGCCGCTTTGCGGTGATGCCGGCGCCGTTGTCACGGATGTCGATGGCGACATGCTTTTTCCCTGCGAGGGGGATGACGTTGATTTCAATCCTGCCTCTCTTGCCCTTAACCGCGTCGATGGCGTTTTTGACCAGATTCTCGATGGCCCATTCGAAGAGCTCACGATTGAGGAGCACGGGTTTGACATCGCCATAATTTTCGATCAATTCGATCGGATTGCCTGTTTTGGGCAGGCGCTTGCGCAGGTATGCGCAGACATCTTGCAGAACCGGCTGCACATGTTGGGAATCGAGCAGGGTCTCGGAGCCGATGTGTGAAAAACGGGCGGCGATCTTTTCAAGCCGCTTGACATCGGCTTCCATATCAACGAGGGTCAGGTCCCGGTTGGCGGCCTCCAGACTTGAGGATTTAAGCAGTTCAAGCCAGCCCAGAAGGGAGGAGATGGGGGTACCGAGCTGATGAGCGGTCTCTTTGGCCATACCCACCCAGATGAAGCGCTGCTCACTGCTTTTGATGCTGCGGAAGCTGAGAAAGGCCACAAGCACCAGCAGCCCGAGTCCGCTGATGGTGACCCAGGGCAGATACTGCAGCCGGGTGATCAGTGTCGAGTCGCCGAAATAGAGATAGCTGAGTACATACTCCTCGTAGGTTATGGGGATGGGTTCGTTTTCCTGGCGCATCTTCTCGATGACCTTGCGCACCTGCTTGATGGCTTCAGGCGACCGGGCGGTATCCGGAACGGCCAGCCCCTGCCAGGAGCTGGGATTGCCATCGCGGTCGGTCAGGACGAGGGGAAAGGTGGCTCTGCTGATGATATTGACAAAGAGCCAGTCGAGGACCTCGGGCTGGTCCGCGGCCACCGCCAGCCTCTGGTAGGTGAGGGCGTAAAATTCAGCGATATCCCGGGACTGCTTGCGCAGGTCCCGGACCAGCCCCTGGACGTAGAAATTGACGGCAATGATGCTGAGGATGACCACAAGTACGAAGAGGCTGCGCAGGGTTCCGGAGAACATGTAGAGCGTTTTGCGGAAGGACATGATCCCTCTCCTTGTCAAAAAAAGGGTGGGCGAAAGGCCCACCCTCGAGATCAAACGGTCACCGGCGGCTGCTTGCGGCGTTTCTGGTAGAGCAGCCAGAGCGCATACCCGAGCAGTCCGATCAGCAGGAACAGGGTCAGCGTGCTGATCCACTTTCCGGTCCGATAGGATACCGGATCGAATTTGAAAACAATCTGGTGATCGCCCGGCTGCAAAAAGATCCCGCGCAGCAGATAGTTGGTCTTGAATATCCTGGTCTCCGTGCCGTCCACATAGGCTTTCCAGCCCGAAGGATAATAGATTTCGCTGAGGACCAGAATGGTCGGTGATTTGACCTGAGCGGAAAGGTCGATCTGGTGGAGATCATGCCGGGTGATTTCGGCCTTGTTGGCGCTGGCCGCCGCCACCGGGAAGGGGGGCTTTTCCTCGATGATCGCCACCCGGCGCGGATCAAAACGGCCGCTCTTCATAAAATCAAAGACGTTCTTGCGGCCGGAGAGCAGACGGGTTGAATCGGCGAAAAAGGCGCGCGGCAGGACCGTGGTATTGCGGTAGAGCGGGATCTGCTCGGGATCGGCTACGGGCTGGTAGCGCGGATCGTTGAGAGGCAGATACTGCAGAACCAGATACTTGACGTTGAGCATGTCGAGCATGGCCGAGTCGAAGGCGCGCCTCTCCGGGGCGATCTGGTCGAGGGGCACTTCGACCGGCGTGACACGGTTGTCGCGCATGCCAACCCGCCAGTATTTGGACATGAAACTGTTGAGGCCGTAACGATCCTGTGAGCCGAAGCCGGTCTCATCGAGAAAGTCCTGATAGAGGCGGACTTTGGCGGCACTGTAGCCGGAGATGTTGGGGATGAGATGGTACATGTACCAGTTGCCGCTCTTGTCATCCAGGACCGGGAAAATACGGTAGAGTTCGGTCTCGTTTTTCAGATATTGAACAGCCGGGGTGGCGGCGAAAAAGGCTTTCTCGTCCGATTTGTTCTGGGGACGGATGATTTTGGCATCCACCATCAGGAGATCGAAAACCACCATGGCGGAGAGGGCAATAGTCAGCGTCAGCCGGGTGAGGCGGCTCTTGAGAAACCGGAAAACCAGCACGATCGTCAATGCAAGCAGACCGATGGATTGAAGGCTGTCGATCAGGGCCTTGTTGTAGGCCTGCAGGCGCTGGGCTTCGTTCAGGGTGTGGCCGCCGCTGCCGGCCATCCCCAGATAGAGAGACTTGCCGAGAAGGACCATGAGGGCCAGCAGGAGAACAACCCCGGCAAACGCATAGAGGTAGCGTTTCAGGCTTTTCATTTTGCGGTTGCGTTCCATGGGTTTGAGCTGCGGCAGCTGCGTGCGCAGCTCAAAGAGGGCCTGCAAGCCGATTCCGGCCAGGACGAGCAGGGCGATATCGAAGATGATGTGGATCATGCTGGGGACGCGGAATTTGTTGAAATAGGGCAAAATCTTGAACAGGGGTCCGTAGATCAGGGGCAGATGCTTGCCGAAAGAGACCAGCAGTGAGAAGAGTGCGACGATGGTCATGATCCAGGTTGTCCGGTCGCGGCGTAACACAATAGCCAGGCCTGCCAGAATAAACACAATCACGCTGAAATAGAGGGGATAATCGGTGAAGGGCATTTTTCCCCAGTAGGTGGCACCGCCGAATCCCATGAAGGAGGGGATGAAAAAGGTCACCATTTCGAGCGGATGAAAGGACCAGTTCGAAGCATAGTCAAAATCGAGTCCTCCTCCTTCGCCGCTGCCGCCGCGGATCGAGTAGCGCTGATAATCGAGGACCGAGGTATAGAGGGTCATGGAGAGGAGAACGCCGGCGGTGATGGCCCCGGCTAAAAGCCCGGCGGAAATCAAAAGAGGCTTGATCTGCTTTGTGCGGCGGAAATCGGCGATCTCCTTGTATAGAAGATAGATGCCGAGGAGAATGAAGGTGTAGTAGGAGACCTGTATATGGGCGCGGACCATCTGGTAGCCGATCGCCAGGGCGGTCAGGCTGAACCAGAGGGCGTTCTTTTCTTCCATCATCTTCTTGGCGAGGAGCAGAATGATCGGAATCAGTACGACGGCAAGAAATTTGGTATTGTGACCGTAGGCGGTGAAGGCGACAAATTGTGGTATAAAGATAACCGCCAGGCCGGAAAAGAGGGCCGGCAGCGGCTCAACAGCGAGCCCGCGCATGAGCAAAAACATAAAGAGCGCAAAGAGGAGATAGTTGAAAAAGATGAATGTGAACTCCGGCATCATGGCAGTGCGAAAGAGTCCGCTAAAAAATTCATCAAGGCGGTTGATATGTGGAGCACTTAAAAGTGATCCGAAAGAGGGCATGCCGCTGAAGATATAGGGGCACCAGAGGGGGGTGATGCCGCGGGCAAGGGCCTCCTTGACAAAAGGTGCGGTCGCGCGCGAACTCTGTTGATCCGGCATCTGAAAGGTTTTTCCGGCCAGCATAACCTGGCTGTAAAAAATCAGCAGCAGCAGGAACGCGATCACCATCAGCGCGGCGAGCGGATGACGGCTGATCAGGGTCTCTTTCTCCGTGGCCAGGAGGGTCTCAATTTTCTCTTGTTCTGCCTTTTTTTTCTTTTTCACGGCAACCTCGTGGCATGACTGGTACGGAAGCATGGTATGGTCTATTATAAGACAATTTTTTCAGAAAGTCCAGCGATTCTTGCCAAGCGCACGCTCAAAGGGTGCGGGAAGAGGGTCCGTCAAGGATCTCGTGCAGGGCGGCAGTTCTTTTTTCGTCGGAAAAGAGGGTGATCACCCGTTCCCGGGCTCGCCGGCGCAGCTCAGGGCCGGCCGCAAGGGCTTGCCGGAGGGCCGCCTCCACCGCACCTGCGCTGCGGTCGTGCGCGATAAAGCCCGCATCCCCGATCGCTTCGGGAATACCGCCCGCATGAACCCCGACCGGGATGCATTCACACAGCATCCCTTCGAGGATGGCGTTCGGGAGGCCTTCGCGAATCGAGAGCTGGGCGTAGACCGCCGCCCGCTGAAAATGGAGAAGAAGCTGTCCGGCCGGCAATGGTGGCAGCAAACGGAGATTGGGCACAGCCAGATCCTGCAAATGACGGAGCATCTTGCCCTGCGGCCCGATGATGATAAATTCACAATCGGTCATCCGGGCGGCCGTCTCCGCGAAAAGATCCAGTCCTTTGATGCGCATGCGGCGCAGATCCTCGCCGACCGAGACGGTGAGGATGGTTTTTGACTCCTTTTCTCCCTCTGGATACCAGCGCTGCGATGAGAAGCCGAATGGAATAACCCGAATAGTGCCCTTCACCGCACCGACGCAGGTCTGGATATCAGCGGTCAGCGAGGCCGCAACCGGACAGAGATAGTCGGCGTTGCGCAGGGCCATGCGCGCACACCAGCTGCGAAAGGGGCGGACAAAAACGCCGTAATTGAATTCCGGCAGGCGGGCGACATCATAACCGGCCACCATGACCAGGGATTGCTTTTTAAACTTTCTTGCCAGCAGGACAGGGATCCAGCTGTGATAATCCGCGAACCAGACGATCACGGCATCAGCAGACGCGAAATGGCGCAGCAGCCAGAACAGTAGCTGAACGGTGCTGCAAAGATGCTGCAGGCCATTTCCATAGCGATAGAGATGGCTGAGAAGCCGGTATCCGTCTTGCAGAGCGTACTCATCCTTGACTATGAATGTGCTGTTGGATGGTTTGATGAAGAGAATGGTTTTCTGCATGGCCTAATGTAAATCAATCAGGATAGAGAATCAAGGAGATTCTCCCGGGCAAACAAGCGCTGCCGGTTGGCAGACCGCCAGCACAGCGCTGCGCGGGCAGCCGCCACGGCCCCGGCCGGGCAAGCACTCCTCACCGCGACCCAACCGTGGAAAATATCTGCTTGTTTAATATTGGGGAGTTGCTTATTTTTATTTGCGTTTGCTGCGAACCTGGCTTACCCATCAACCCCGAAAGGTCCTTATGGCCAAAAAACTGAATTTAAAAGTAGATTCGAGCGATGTGCGCGATTTCCAGGGTAAGGTGCGCTTTAAATTTACCCGCAAATTTCTGGAGCAGGGGATCACGCGGAGCGGAGAGGTGCTCTCCATCGGCTCGGAAAACCGGTTCGACAGCCTCATGGCCGAACATTTCAAGCTGCCGATCTCGTTCACTTCAGGGGATTTTGACCGTGAGTGGAGCGCTCAGGAACGCGATTATGCCTATGTCTTTTGCTTTGAGGTGATCGAGCACTTGATGAATCCCCTCCATTTTCTTGACGGTCTGCATCGCTATATGAACCCCGAGACCCGCGTTTTTCTCACCACTCCGTACCGGCCGCATCTTTTCTGGAACAACCAGCATTTTCATGAATTTGATCAGCTGCGGTTCAATCATCTGCTCAATGCCGCCGGCTTTGCGGTGGTGCGGCACCAAACCCGCATCGCCTGGTATCATCCACTCTTTTATTTGAGTGGCATTCGGCCTTTCCTGCGCCTCACCATCGGCCGCAGCAGAACCCACCTCTACGAATTGAAACCCGCTGTCAAATAATTTCCAGCCGTTCCCCGAGGAGCGGACCTTCCTGCCGTAGCGGATTACAGACAAAATGGATATAAGGGGCACCCGGTGTGCCCCACTGCAGCGCTCTTTCAGGCCGGTGGCGGGCTATCGGCCGCTGGGCATGAGTTGGTTGAAGAGGGCGGCGAGCTGCCGGGTCTGTTCCCGGCGTTCAAAGAGTGGCCAAGCCTGCTCACTGCGGTGTGCGTTTTCCGGCGGATTTCCCGCCAGCATCTGCCGCAAGGCTTGTGCAATCCCTGCGATATCGGTGGGCGGCACACACCAGCCCAGGCCGTGGCTGCGAATGAGATCGGCGGCATCTCCTTCGGGTGCGAGGGCGAGGATGCGCAGCCGTGCGCCGATATATTCATAGATCTTGCCGGTGACGATCCCCTTGTTGGCGGGGGCGTCGTCGATGATGAGCAGGGCGCCATCAGCGGCGAGGAGGTACTGCAGGCTTGCTGTGTGTGTGACATAAGGGATGTGCTCAAAAAGATGGCCCACCGGGGAGGCGGCGATCTCCTGCAGGATCGGCTCGCCGACGCGGCCCACCAGACGGATGCGCAGCATCTGCAGCCCCGGACAGCGCTCCTCCGCCAGCTTTTCGAGGGCGCGCAGCAGCGCGCGGGGATTGCGATTGCCATACATTGAACCGGTGTAGATCAGGGTAAAGCCGGGCTCCTTCGGCCGGGCGGCGACTCCCGCCAGATCGGCCGCGTCAAATCCGTTGGGCAGATGGTGCCAGCGTACATCCCGCAGTCCGGGATGGCGGCTGAGCAGATCTTCCTGGACGCCGGAGGAGACTGTGAGGATGCGGTCCGCTTCCGTCAGGACTCTGTGCTCCATGCGCCGTTCCAGTGCACGCGCGGGGGCGGGCCTCCACTGCGGTGTCGAGAGCCATCCGATCCAGGAGTCCCGGAAATCGGCCACCCAGGGCAGCCCCGAGGACTGTTTCAGCTTGCGGCCGATGAGGTGGGTGGTGTAGGGCGGCGCGGAGGAGAAGAGCAGATCGATCTTCTCCTCCCGGATGATTTTACGGCCGAGATTGCAGGCGGGATAGAGCCAGGTCATGCGGGCATCCGGCACAAAGAGAGCGGAACGGATCCATTCGGAGATCCGTTCGCTCATTTTTTGCCGGCTCTGCTCGTCCCGGGTGAGAACGGCGATGTCCGTGGCGGCGCCGGCGGCTTTGCCGGTGAACCTGCGGTAGAGGCGGTAGGGTTCGAAGAGGGGCGCACGATAGATTTTTATATCGGCGGGGAGCTCATCCTGCAGGGTATTATCGAACGCCGGATAGTCGGCGTCCCGCGCAGTCAGCACCAGAGGTTCCCAGCCAAACTCGCGCAGATATTTGACGAATTTGAGAGTGCGCTGGACGCCGGCGCCCCCCGCGGGGGGAAAGTAGTATGTGGTGATCAAGACGCGGGGCATTTTTTTCTCATCATCATGACCGCACCGGTGATGAATAGTTCGCGCAGCACCGGGATGCGGCCGATCGTCTGCGCCTTGATGACGGGCCAGCCGAATCGCAGTTTGTAGCTGGGGCGGCTGAAATAGTACCTCTGGCCCGCTATCTCCAGATTGTGCTGCCGGGCCAGCCGCTTGCAGAGCGAGATGCTCATCCTGTGACGGCGCAGTTTTTCCATCTCGAGGAGAAAGAGGGGGTTGGGGTCGCGTTTCCTGATATGGCCGGCGAAGAGCCACCAAAGCGGAGCGGGCAGAATATGAAACCAGGGCACACGGCGAAGAATACCGCCGAGCATCTGCTGGTGGCCCCCGAAGGGAGAATAGAAAGGCGGAAAGGTCAGGATGAGCCGGGTTTCAGGCTGCATAAGGCGGACCAGCGCGGAGAAGGCCTTCGCCTTGTCGGGCAGATGTTCAAAGACATCGCGGAGCAGGATCAGGCTAAAGTCGCGGCCCGCGGGTCTCAGCGGCATATGGAAAAAATCGGCTGCGATGAGTTCCATCCGGGAGAGATGGCCGGAGGAGGCGAATTGCCTCGCCAGCAGGAGGCGGCTGGGACTCAGTTCCACGCCGATGCTGTCACCGCCCGCATCGGCCAGAGCGCACAGTATGCCTGCCTCGGCGCAGCCGATATCGAGCATGCGGCTGCCCTCGAGTTCGACACCCCACTCCGCCAGCAGGGGCAGAAGGTATTCGCGACCGAGACGGTACTGGTAGCGCCAGTATTTCTCTTTCCGGTCAAACGCCTCGCTCATAGGGCCCGGGATTTCTCATTGTTCGACCCGCTTCCGTCGGATTGGCCGGGAGCGGAGGCGATGGTCACGGTTGGCATCGGGTCACTCGGTTTTACCCTTGATTTTATCGAGCAGGCCCGATTTTCTGGTGGGTAGTTCGACAATGATGCTGGAGTCGCTGAAGAAAAAGAGATCGCCGACTTTCAGGCCGATCTCTTCACGCAGCGGTTTCCAGTGGTCACGATAGGCGTGGTTGTCGATGCGGGTGCCGTTCTTGTCCTTGACCACCAGGATGACGCGCTCGGGAAACTGGCGGTCGATCATGAAGGGCGAATGGGTGCTGAAAACCACCTGGTTTTTCAAGGCCAGCTCCTCGAGGACCTTCATCAGGTCTTTTTGTCCGGCCGGGTGAAGATGAATACCCGGTTCGTCAAAGAGGAAGAGGTATTCGTTGGCCTGGGCTTCGAAGGTCTGGGCGAGAAAGTTGACGTAAAAGGAGAGATACCAGCGGAAACCGAGGCTGCGTGATTCCGGAGTGTCGAAGACGGTGGTGCTGTCGCTGAAATCGATGTAAAGGGAGCGGCCGTTGACATTCAGTTTGACCTCAATCGAGGGCTCCTGCGACCAGACGCGGCGCAGTTGTTCTGTGATAATGCGACTGGCCTCCTCGAGCGCGCGCCGGCCGCGGGCGTTATCCTCGAAGATCAGCTCATAGTTGTCGACGCCGCCGATTTTCAACAGGTTGCGTTCGGTTGCGCAGTCGGGCAGACCGGCGAGGAGGTCGTCATAGTCGACCCGGTTTTTGAGCAGCCGGATATCGGGGAAATAGAGAATTTTGGGCAGCACGCGCAGGAGTTTGGCGATATCGACCGATTCCACCTCGTGGCCATCGATTTGGAGGTGGTAGTCACTGAGGGTGGGGCCATCCTTGCGGATGGTGAACTGATCGATCTCCTTGAAGGCTTCAGAAAGCAGCTGGAGCAGGCGCCGGTTTTCCTTGGTGAAGCTGGAAAACTCCAGCGCGAGTTCCGGGGCTTTGGCCAGGTAGTAGTGGTTGGAATATTGACAGGTGAAGGAGGCGTCCAGAGCCACCTTGTCCCGAAAAGCCTCGATGGCCTTGAGGATGTTCGACTTTCCACTCTCATTGGCGCCGATGAGGACATTGATGTGGGGGTCCAGCGGCAGGGTCAGTTCATAGATCGACTTGAAGGCGCGAATTTCAATCTTCGAAATGATCATCGGCGCACTCCGGCAAGTGGGTTGGGGTTTGGCTAGACACCCGAGCGATCGATAAGGGTGTCATGCAGAAAGGCGTCATCATCCCTTTTCGGGTAATCGGTAGTATAATGCAGTCCTCGGCTCTCCTTGCGCAGCATCGCTGACTGAATGATCAGCTGGGCGACTGTGGCCAGGTTGCGCAATTCGAGAAGGCTTTCGCTGACCCGTGTGCGTTTGTAATAATTTTCAATCTCCTGACGGATCAGGCGGATGCGGGTGAGCGCGCGCTCCAGGCGAGCGTTGGAGCGGACGATGCCGACATAATCCCACATGATATTCTGGATCTCCAGGCGGTCATGGGAGATGAGGACCCACTCCTCCTGGTTGAAGGTGCCGCTGTCATCCCATTGGGGAATGGGGTAGGGGATTTTGTCCCGTCTGGCGGCGAACTGGATGGCGGCCTGGCTGGCCTCGTGGGCGAAAACAACGGCTTCGAGCAGGGAATTGGAGGCAAGACGGTTGGCGCCGTGCACCCCGGTGCAGGTCACCTCCCCACAGGCGAAGAGGCCGGCGATGCTGGAACGGCCCTTGAGATCGGTTTTAACCCCGCCGCAGGCATAATGGGCGGCGGGAACCACCGGTATGGGTTCCTTGGTGATGTCTATCTTGTAGCGCAGGCAGTTTTCGTAGATGTTGGGGAAGCGGTTGCGGACCGCGTCCGCATCCAGATGGCTGACATCGAGAAAGACGCATGCGACGCCCCGTTTTTTAAGCTCGGTATCGATGGCGCGGGCGACGATATCGCGCGGGGCGAGGGCGGCCATGGGATGGTATTTTTCCATGAAGGATTCGCCATCCTTGTGGATCAGCCGTCCGCCAAATCCGCGCACCGCTTCGGAAATCAGGAAAGAGTTGGCCTCCGGGTGATAGAGGGAGGTGGGGTGGAACTGCATGAACTCCATGTTGGCGATGGTGGCTCCGGCGCGGAAAGCGAGAGCCATCCCGTCCCCGGTGGCGATGGAAGGGTTGGTGGTGTGCAGGTAGATCTGGCCGCAGCCTCCGGTGGCGAGCACGGTCGCCTTGGCGATGTATTGCTCGATCCGGTTGTCATTGATGTCCAGAACGTAGGCGCCCCAGCAGTTGATCGAGAGATCGGTGACCGGCCGCGCTGCGAAGACATGGTGCTCGGTGATAAGCTCGACGGCCATGTGGTGTTCATAGATGGTGATTTTGGGATTCTGGCGCACGGCTTCGAGCAGGGCGGTCTCGACATCGCGGCCGGTATGGTCCTTGACGTGAACGATGCGGTTGTGGTGGTGTCCGCCCTCCCGGCCGAGGTCGAACTGACCCGAGGCATTTTGGGTGAAGGGGACGCCGATCCTGAAGAGCTCTTTGACCCGTTTCGGTCCCTGCTCGACGATCAGCCGGACGGCCTCTTCATGGCAGAGACCGGCGCCGGCGGTAAGGGTGTCCTGGATATGGAGCTCGTAGGAGTCTCCCTTGTCAAAAACCGAGGCAATGCCGCCCTGGGCGTAGTTGGTATTCGAATCCGATTGGTGTTTCTTGGTGATGACAGCGACGGTGCCTTTTTTGGCCAGTTTGAGGGCGGTTGAAAGGCCACCGATGCCGCTGCCAATGACGAGGAAATCGGTTTCTATGCTCATATCCACTCTTGTCTTTTTGATAAAGTACAGTTTATGCGGATTATTTGCAACAGGTTTATCAATAAAAAAGCCGGCAATGAAAACACCGGCTTCACAGGCGAAAGAATCCGCCGCAATTGATTTTTTCCCAACCGAACCTATTTTTCGATCAGCCCTAAAAGCTCCCGGTTTTTGATCGGCCGGGCAATCAGCTCCACAATTCCGTTCGCCCGGGCTTTTTTCACCAGGTTCTGATCTCCCTGATCGTAGACACCGACGAGTTTGATCTGGGGGTGCCGGGTCTGGATCTTGTGGGCGATGTCCAGGCCGTCCACCGGCTGATCAGGGGAATCCGGCGGGACGAGATCGAGGATGGTCAGGTCGGCTGCCGCCTGATCCAGCATGGCGAAAAGATCATCCACATCCTGGGCGACGCGTACATCATGACGGTTGCTCAAGGCCAGATACATCTGCATCCCGGAGCGCAATTCGTCGTTATAAATAACTATCTTCATACCATTCCGCAGTCATTTGGCGGGCCTGAATTGTACTAATCTGTTATAAGATAGCGACAGAAGGCCGGGTCTGCGGAAAGGTTTTTAATAGAGTTTTGCCAGCCGGCTGTTTTTGTAATAATGGGTCAGGATGGCCTGATGGTCATAGCCCTGCTGGGCCATAACAGTTGCGCCAACCTGGCAGAGGCCGACGCCATGCCCCCAGCCGGCCCCGATAAAGTGAAAGTCGGTTACCCGCCCCGCCTGGTCGCGGTCGCGTTCTATGTAGAAGCAGGCGCTGTAGAGATGGCTCTCGGAGAGGGCGCGGCGGATAACCAGCTCCTTGCCGATGCGCACCGTGCGCTCGCTGCCGACCACATCCAGGTGGATGAGCCGTCCGCCGGGAGCGCGGTCGCCGGGGATCAAATCGACCAGATCCCCGAAAGTGATGCCAAGCCGGCGGCTGATCAATTCACCCAGCTCGAGACGAGGATAGGAGACCCGCCAGCGGAAGAGGTCCCGTGTATTGTAGGGAAGTGAGGAGGGAATCTCATGCCTTTGAGTGTTGCACCAGACATCCGGGGAGCTGTTGATATAGGCAATGACCTGCTCTTCGCCGCTGAGAGGATAATCCAGCTTCTCCCGGCCGTCGACTCCGGTGACGAGATAGGGGACCTCGCGGTTATCCCAGATATGCGCATAGTCCTCCATAATGCCGCCGCAGATCTTGGCATAACGCGCATCGCAAACTTTGCCGGCGTGAATCAGGTTGACGCCCTCGGTGTCGTGCGCGGCGGAGCGGGAGTGCTCCGAAATGTTGGCCACACCGTGATAACACTGGCAGTGGTCATCGGAGCAGAGATGGAATTTCTCATCATAGTGGTGTTTGCCCATAGTGGCCAGGATGGTGCTGCGGGCGGCGATCGTCTGGGCCTTGAGCAGTTCGATCGGATTTTCTTTGGTCATCTCCGAGGAGTTGACGCTGATCAGGTAGGTCTCGACATCCAGCTCGTTGATGGCCTGGAGCCGGCCGGCATTGTTGAAGCAGATTTCGAGAATTCCGGGCAGGAGTTGGGTGCGGGTGTGCTGCCAGTGGAATTCGATACCCACGGTGACATCGAGCAGGTGGATATGCGCCTCGGGGTCCTCGGGGACGACGCGACAGGCGTCGGTGAAGGAGTGGTCCATCAGCTTCAATGTGCCGGCAGCCTTGCGGACAATCTCTTTCACCACCACGGCTTCGCCGACGGGCTCATATCCTCCTGCAAAGGATTTGGCGGCCGCTTCATCCGCAAAGGGCTCCGTGACGATCCAGTATTCCCGGTTGTCCATAATGAAATCGGCGAGCTCGAGCACGATCCCTGGATGCCAGAGCGAGGTGGGAATAGCCCGGGCGGCCAGTTTCTCCTGCTGCAGTCGCGCCTCCTCTTCAGTCAGGGCGATGGCGAGGCGGACACGGAAGCGGAGGCTGGCGCTCTCGGCCCGGACGATCACCGCTTCATAAGCAGTGCCGGCTTTTCCCCCGGTAATCCGGCGGCCCTGCAGATCGAGCAGGGAAAAAGCGGCGGCGCACTGGAAGCGGATCGTCTCGGCGGACTGGATCATGCCAATGCGGACCTGTGGTATGCTTTTATTCATGTTCATCTCCTACAGTTCGGTCGTTGACAGCCGGTATGCGGCGTGCATTGCAGGCCTTTTGAAAGCCGACAAAGGCCGGGATCAGGAGCAGCAGGGCAGCGGCGAGCCATATCCAGCGGACATGCTCTCCGGAGGTATACCAGGTCAACTGTTCCTCGGCAGCATTGGCCGCAAGAATCGAGAGCAGGTTGTTGACCCCGTGGATGAGGATGGCGGGCCAGATGCTGTCGCTGTGCCAGGTCAGATACCCCAGCACAAGTCCGAGCATGGTGATTTGAATCATCCACCAGATATTGAAATGGAACATGGCAAAGATGATGGCTGAAAGGACGATGGCGGTGGCGATGTCGTGTGTCCGTTCGAGTGAGCGCTGGATCAGTCCGCGGAAGAGCATCTCCTCGGCGATAGCAGCCACAATCACCCCGTTGCCGATAATGAGAAGCCCGTCAAGGAAAGAGTGGATTGACATCAGGTCCCCGACGTCAAACCAGGCGGGCAGCGGAAAAACCGTGGCGATGAGTCGATCCAGTTCATCGCCCAGGATCATGACCGGCAGCGCGATCAGCAGGGTATAAAAGAGGATCTGCGGGGAAACCGGATTGAACCGGAAGGTGCGCCTGAAGGGCATTTTCCGCTTGAAAACAAAGAGGAGGGCCGGGATGATGAAAAGGGTTTCGGCGAGCAGGCCCATCTTGGGGCCGGCCCAAAAGACCATCAGGGCACCGAAAAAGATGCTGAAGAAAAACATGGCGAGCGTCCAGAGCAGTATTCTGGACAGGGTCCTGGCATCGAGGTAACTGTTGTCGTCTTCAGGATTCATCGCATTCCATTGCCGTTATTGGGGAGTGGTTAATTGGTAGAGCAGGATGCCTGCAGCGATAGCGGCGTTGAGAGATTCCACGCCGCTGCTCCCCGGGATGGTTATACGCAGATCGATAAGGGGATCCAGGCCGCTTTTCAGGCCATGCGCTTCGCTGCCGATGAAGAGCAGATCGCGCCCGCTGCCGGTTATCTGGCGCGCCGACCGGCCGCCGGCCGCCTCGGCGGCAAGCAGGCGCCATCCGGCCGCTTTGGCCTCCGCAGCCGCGTGCACCAGATCGACGTTTTCATGAACGCGCAGTCGGAAGAGCGCACCCATACTGCTGCGGACCACTTTCGGGTTGTGGAGCTCCACGGAGTCGCGGCTTAAAAGAAGGGTCCTCACTCCGAACCACTGCGCCGTACGCATGAGAGTCCCGAGATTGCCCGGGTCAGCCAGTCTGTCGATCGCCAACACCAGGGGTTCCCGGTTTGCCGCAGGTGAGAACGGTCCGGCGCCGCTTGTGCGGACAAGTGCCGTTATGCCCTGCGGGCTCTGCGTTTCCGTCAATGCGGCAAGGGTAGCGGCATCAACGGGCTGGAGTGGAACACCCGCGTCGCTGAAAGCCTGAAGCAGGTCCCGGCTGCGTGGATTCCCCATCTCCTGCGGAGTGAAAAAGGCACACTCAAGGGGGGCTCCCGCCGTCAGCGCCTCCTCGCAGAGCCGCACACCCTCGATGAGAAAGGCCTGTTCCTGTTCGCGGAATTTTTTCTGCTGCAGACGGCGCAGATCCCTGATCTGCTGTTTGGAAATGGGCATGGTCGGCGTTCCCGGTTCAGCGCAAGCCCTTGGCCTTGATATGTTCGATCAACCCTGCGGCGGGGATCTCCGCCTGGGAGCCATCGCGCAGATCCTTGACCGTGAGGGTCTGCGCCTCCAGTTCTTGCTCGGCGATGATGATGACCACACCGGCGTTAAGCCGGTTGGCTTCGCGCATCTGGGATTTAAGGCTGCGCTCGCCAAAGGCCATGAGCGCGCCGATCCGGTGATCGCGCAGCCGGAAAACCACCTCCACGGCGGCCGCTTTGGCGGCGGCGCCCGCATGGGCGACCAGAATCTGCGGTGCAGGTAGGGGATCCGGTGCGAGGCCCTGCTCTTTCATACTGAGAATGATGCGCTCGATGCCCGAGCCGAAGCCGATGCCGGGAGTGGGGTCGCCTCCAAGCTGTTCGATCAGGCCGTCATAGCGGCCTCCGCCGCACATCGCATTCTGGGCGCCGATGCCCTTGGCCCAAACCTCGAAGACGGTCTTGGTATAATAGTCGAGCCCGCGCACCAGCTTGTGGTTTATGACATAAGGCCTGCCCAACCCGCGGAGAAAGCCGGTCAGGGCGGAAAAATGGCTGTCGCACTCGGCGCAAAGATGTTCGCTGATCACCGGGGCGCTGGCGATGACCGGCTGGCAGCCGGCCACCTTGCAGTCGAGCAGACGGAGGGCGTTGCGCTCCAGCCGGCGCTTGCAGTCCTCGCAGGTCTCGTGCAGGTGCTCCCGGTAGTAGGCCTTGAGTATTTCAATATAGTGAGGGCGGCATTGCGGACAGCCGGTGCTGTTGAGCTGAAAGGCGAGATCGGCGAAGCCCAGTTCAGCATAGAGCTGCCAGGCGACGGACATGACTTCCAGATCGATGGCCGGGTCCTGTTCCCCGAGGGCTTCGACATTGAACTGCGTGTGCTGGCGGAATCTTCCGGCCTGGGGGCGCTCAAACCGGAAGACCGGGCCGACCGAATAGAGCTTGACCGGCTTGGAGAGCATGTGCAGCCCGTTTTGCAGGTAGAGGCGCATGACTCCGGCAGTGAATTCAGGGCGCAAGGTCAAGGCGGTCTTGCCCTTGTCCAGGAAGCTGTACATCTCTTTTTCCACGATGTCGGTGGTCTCGCCCACACCGCGGATGAAGAGGGGCGTCTCTTCAAAGATCGGCGGATCCACCCGCTGATAGCCGAAGAGGGCGGTTATTTCCGCTATTTTTTTCTCGATGAAGCGCCAGTAGGGTTGTTCCTCCGGCAGCACATCGCGGGTGCCGCTGACTGATCTGTATCTGATTTCCACAAGAAAATCCGGACAAATTGACATGAGCCACTGATAGAGTGCGCCGGCCGTGGCCTGTTGGCGCATGAATTTTTAAAATATAGGATAAAATAGAAACAAAGCCAAATGCTTTTTGGATGCACCGGGCGCAGCCGCCCGGAAGGGGGCCGTTTGCAACAATTTCTCTTGCGTTTCAATTCCTGCGCTTTAAATTAGAGTTGAAAAGGGTGGGGCGAGCGGGCTGGCGTACCTTCCGGCGCTGTACCAACTATTGAGGGTGGATTATGGTTCTGCGCGATGATCTGATCACCTATCTGGCGGATTATCTCAGAGTCGGGGATATTCACGACTACGGCCCCATGGGGCTGCAGGTCGAGGGCCGGGTCGAGGTCCGGCGCATCGTGACCGGGGTATCCGCCTCTCTGGCTCTGTTCGACGAGGCCTTTAAAAAAGAGGCCGACATGATCATGGTTCATCACGGTATTCTGTGGGACAGGGAGAGCAGGGTGGTGCAGGGGCCTTTCCGGCAGCGGATCAAGGCTCTTCTGGACCACGATGTCAGTTTGCTGGCCTACCACTTGTGCCTTGATCTGCATGAGGAGGTGGGCAATAATGCCCTGGCGGCCAAGGCGCTGGGGATGCACAACGTTGCGCCCCTTGGCGAGATCGGCTTGAAGGGTTCGATCGAAGAGATGGATTTTGCCGAACTGCAGCAGCAGCTCCTCTATATCTTCGATCGCGAACCGTTCGCCTTCAATTTCGGGCCGGACAGGATTCGACACATCGGCTACTGCTCCGGCGGCGCCGCCGGCGACCTGGCCCTGGCGATCGAGGAGGGGCTTGATGCCTTCATCACCGGAGAGGTGCGCGAACCGACCATGCACCTCGCGCGGGAAGCGGGGATCCATTTTTTTGCCGCCGGCCACTATGCAACGGAGTGTTTGGGGATCCGCGCCCTGGGTGAGCACCTCATGCGCAAGATGGAGGTTGAAGTCGATTTCATCGACATCCCCAATCCCGTTTAAGGGCGGCAAAATAGTTTGAATACTTGCGGCTTTTTATGAATCTAATTAACGCTAAAAAACGTATTAACAAACAGAATGGAGAGAAGTATAATCATGCGAGATGTTATCATCATTGGTTCAGGCCCTGCCGGGTTGACGGCCGCCATTTACGCCGGGCGCGCCAATCTTCGCCCCCTGGTGATCAGCGGACTGGAACAGGGTGGCCAGGTAACGCTGACCAACGATCTGGAGAACTTTCCGGGCTTTCCGGAAGGGGTGAGCGGTTTTGAGATCTATCAGCTTTTTGAGAAGCAGGCGACCCGCTTCGGTGCGGAGATGCTCTACGATGTCGTGCAAAGCGTGGACCTGACCGGGGAGGTCAAGATCGTCAAGACGGCGACGGAAACCTTTCAAGCCCGCGTGGTCATCATCGCTACCGGATCGACCCCCAAGCGTCTGGGTCTGCCGGGCGAAGATAAATACATCGGCAAGGGGGTCTCCTACTGCGCCACCTGCGACGGCTTTTTCTTCACGGGAAAGCAGGTGGTGGTGGTCGGCGGCGGCAACAGCGCCCTGGATGAGGGGCTTTTTCTGACCCGCTTTGCGGAGAAGGTGACCATCATTCACCGCCGTGACCGGCTGCGCGCCGACGCCATACTCCAGGAACGGGCACTGCAGCATGAAAAGATGGCTTTTGTCTGGGATACGGTTGTAGAAGAGATCGTGGGCGACACCGCGGTGACCCATCTGCGCCTGAAAAATGTCAAGAGCGGAGAGAGCTCCGTGTTTCCGGTGGACGGGGTCTTTGTCTTCATCGGCCACAAGCCCAACACCGAACTCTTTGCAGGACAGGTCCAGCTGGATGAAACCGGCTATATCGAGACCGACCGCCGTACGCACACCAATGTCCCCGGTGTTCTGGCCTGCGGCGATGTTCAGGATTCCATCTACCGGCAGGCGATCACTGCCGCCGCTTCCGGATGTACGGCGGCGATCGAGGCTGAAAAGTATATCGCCGAAAACGAGGGCCGCGCCTATCCGAGCCGGTAACAGGAGGGAGTGATCACCAGTGAGCACGTATAATCGGACATATCGAGAGGATAAAAATGGCCGTCCAGTCTAATCGCGGATCGTTCATCATGGGCCTTGTGCTCATTGTTGTCGGCTTTCTGCTGCTCTTCGATGGTCCATCGCTGTTTGATATCATCAGATGGATCTTTAACTTCTGGCCGGTAGCCCTGATCGCCCTCGGGCTCTACCTGGTCATGGGCAATCGCCGTTCTTCGTCGACCGGATATGAAACTCCGTCAGGTATCGCTGCAGCGGCCCCGCCGGTCGAAGGCAGTCTCTACCGGGATTCTTTGCTGGGCGATCTGCGCGTCAAGCTCCCCGGGCAGGGATTCAACGGCGGCGTGGTCAAGACCATGGTCGGCTCGGTAGTCATCGATGCCTCGCAAATCGCGCTTGAACCGGGAGAGCACCGTCTCTATCTGCGCAGCGGTATGGGCGATGTCCACGTCGATCTGCTGCCAGGTATAGCGGTCAGGGTGCAGGCGCATGTGGGACTGGGTGATATCAAGGTATTTGACCAGAAAGCGGACGGATTCAATCAGGAGATGACCTATCAGACACCGCGCTACGATGAAGCCCCTGCGCGCTTGCTGGTTTTGGCCAATGTGGGTTTGGGAGATATAAAGGTCTTTTAATCAGGTAGAGGTTTTTTGAAACGGCCACCGGAAGCGATTTCCTTCGCTTCCGGTGTTTTTTTTGTTCTGTTCAGGAGGCGGTCTGCGCTTCGTCGGCGAAAGAGTAGAGCAGGCGGATTTCGTCCGGCCATCGATCGGGTTCCGGCGTTTCGAGAATGAGGGGAAGGTTATCGAAACGGGGATCCTGCATCAGAAAGCGGAAGGCATCCAGGCCGAGGAAGCCCTCGCCGATCGGGGCGTGGCGATCCACTCGCGTGCCCAGCTCCTTTTTGGCATCATTGAGGTGCATCCCCTTGAGCCGGGCAAATCCGACGATGGCATCGAACTGCTCCATAGTCGCGGCAAAGGCTTCCCGGGTGCGGAGGTCATAGCCCGAGGTGAAGAGGTGGCAGGTGTCGAGACAGACGCCGACCCGGCCGGGGTCATCGACCTGTGCGATGATCTCGGCCAGCTCTTCGAATCTGGAACCGAGATTGCTCCCTTGTCCCGCGGTATTTTCGATAACGGCGCTGACCCCACGGGTCTTGTCGAGGGCGATATTGATGGATTCGGCGACGCGCTGGAGGCTGCTCTCGAGCGATATCTGGCCGAGATGGGAACCCGGATGAAAATTGAGCAGGGTCAGTCCGAGTTCCTCGCAGCGTTTCATCTCATCCAGAAAGGCGGCGCGTGATTTATCCAGCCCTTCCTTTTCGGGATGGCCGAGATTGATCAGATAGCTGTCGTGGGGCATGATATGATCCGGCGAAAAGCCCAGCTCCGAGCAATGCCGCTTGAACCGGTCGATCTCTTCGGCGCTGAGATCCTTGGCGAGCCACTGCCGCTGGTTTTTGGTGAAGAGGGCGAAGGCTTTGGCCCCGATGGCTTGGGCATTCAGGGGGGCGTTTTCCACTCCGCCGCTGGCGCTGACGTGGGCTCCGAGATATTTCATGGGGGTGACCTCTTGTGGGTGAAAGACAAAGGCGCGCTGGCAGAGGTTCGCCAGCGCGCCGGATGGTTTCGGATCTGAATTTACTCGATGGGATTGGCTTGCGGGCGTCCGCCGGGCCTGCGGTGACGTCCGCCGCGGCGGCGGGGCCGGTTGTTCCGCTGCTGCGGCTGGCTGCTCTCTCTCTCCATCGGCCGTTCCTCAACCTGCACAGTGTCGGTGGTTTGCACCGGGGCATGCAGGAGATGCTGATAGAACTCATCAAGAAGCATGGCGATGACGCTGTTCAGGTCGCTGTTGTCGGCCAGACTCTGCGCCAGGGGCTGAAAGCGGCGCAGCCGTTCCTTTTCGACATTGTCCTTGGACCGGTATTTGGCCTCCAGCAGGGCGGTAACGCGCTCGGTGACCCTCGCCGCGACATCCTCGTCCTGCGGGAGGACCCGCGGAATGAGGGTGAAGTTGAATTTACGCGCGATGCGATCCAGATCCATCTGCTCGACCTCAGTGACCAGGGAGATCGCTTCACCGCTTGCGCCGGCGCGTCCGGTGCGGCCGGCCCGATGGATGTAGGCTTCGGGATCTTCGGGGGGCTCGTACATGACCACAACCGGCAGTTGGGGAATGTCGATCCCCCGGGCGGCGACATCGGTGGCGACCAGGAAGCGCAGGCTGCCGTTGTGCAGACGCGCCATCACTTTTTCGCGCGCATTCTGGGGCAGATCCGAGGAGAGTTCATCGGCGTTATAGCCAAAACGCTGCAGGACGATGGCCACATAGTGCACCTGGGAGCGGGTGTTGCAGAAAATAATCGCCTGGGCCGGATTATCCATCTCGATGATGCGGACCAGGGCGCGGTCTTTATCCATCGGCGGCACAATGTAGAAAGAGTGCTCGGTTTCGGCGACATACACCTGATCTCCGCTCAGGCTGATGAGTTCCGGCTCGTTAAGGAATTCATCGGCCAGATGGAGGACGAAAGGCGGAAAGGTGGCCGAGAACATGTAGGCATTGAATTCCTTGGGGAGGTACTGCTGGACCTCTTTCATGTCCGGATAAAAGCCCATCGAGAGCATGCGATCGGCTTCATCGAGAACCAGAATTTTAAGGCGGTTGAGATTGAGGGTGCCTTTGAGCAAATGATCGAGAATACGCCCCGGAGTGCCGACCACCAGATGAGCCCCTTCGCGGAAGGCCTCAATCTGGCTGCCATAGCCGACGCCGCCGTAGACAGCGGTTGAGCGCATGCCGGAATCGCCGAAGAGCAGCTGGGCATCGCCGTTCACCTGTTTGGCCAGCTCGCGGGTGGGGACAAGGACCAGGGCCTGGGTCTCCGCCTTGGAGAGATCTAAAAGTTCGAGCATGGGCAGGATGAAAGCGCCGGTTTTTCCGCTGCCGGTGCGGGACTGCACCATGAGGTCACGGTGGCCGAGCAGATAGGGGATGGTCCGCGCCTGAACCGGCATGAGCTGTTCCCAGCCGGCCCGTTTTACTCCTGCCGCAACGGGTTCGGAGAGCTGTTCGAGAGAGGTCTCTGGCAGGGGATCCTTGGGCACCCGCACAGCCGGTTCAGCTGCGGCTGCGGGGGCTTGGATGGTTTCCGGCTGGGCTTCCGCCGGCTCGACTTTGGGCTGCGCGGTCATTTCAACAACCTGCGGCTGCGGAGCCTCCTGCTGTGGGGCTCTCTCACCGGGACGGCGGGGCTTGCTGCGGCGGCGGCGCGAGCGCGAGGAGGCGCTGCCCTGTGATCTCGATTCACCGCTCTCCTGGGTGCGGGACTCCGGGGGGGCGGCTGGTCTGGAGGGGATGTTCTGCGGCCGGGGCGGCTGCCCGCCGGGGCGTTGGGGGGATCCCCCTTGCGGCCGGGAACCGGAACTGCCGCCGGGCCTCGGCCCCTGCGGATAGCGCGGCTTCTGCCGGCTTTGATCGTGGCGGTCGGATCCGGACTGCGGACGCGGTGAAGGGGTGACTTTCTTTTCGGTCTTGCCGAAGAGTTTCTTGAAGATGTTCATGGATTTTTTCCTGTTTTAAACTGTGGCATCCTGTGCGGATGGGACGTTTCTCTGCAAGAGCGCCACCACCTCGATATGGGCGGTGTGCGGAAACATGTCGACGGGTTGTACCTTCGTCAGCCGGTACACCTCGGCGCAAAGCACCTTGAGGTCGCGCGCGAGCGTGGCCGGATTGCAGGAAACATGGACTATGCGTTGCGGTGCGAGCCGGAGGACGGCTGCCACCGTTTTAGGGTGCATTCCACCGCGCGGCGGGTCGATGATCAGCACATCAGGCCGGCCATAGCGTGCGATGGTTTTGCCGGTGTCCTCAAGCGAGTCCCGGAGATCACCCCAAACAAAAGAACAGTTGCCTATCTTGTTATACGCGGCATTGCTGTGCGCATCATCCACCGCGGCCTTGACTGATTCAAAGCCGACCACCCTCCCGGCCAGATGGCTGATGTAGAGGGAGATGGAGCCTGCGCCGCAGTAGAGGTCGTAGACGGTTTCGTCCGGCCGGAGCTGCGCATAATCGATGATGACATCATAGAGTCTTTCAGCCTGCAGGGTATTGGTCTGAAAAAACGAATTGCTCGAAATTTCAAACGAAAGGCTGCCCAGGTTCTCGTTGATGGTTGATTTGCCGGCGAGCAGATACTCGGCTTCGCTGAAAGCCACACCCGACAAGCTTTGCGTTGTGCTGTAGAGCAGGCTGCTGACTTGCGGAAATCTGGCCTGCATCCGCTGTGCAAAGGCGCCGGCCAGCGCCCGGTCATACTCGGAGGCGACGAGGTTGACCATTAGTTCGCCGGTCTTTCTGGCATGGCGAACGACCAGAAAGCGCCAAAAGCCGCGGTGATCGCGGGCGTGATAGGCGGGACGCCCGGAGTCGACGGCGAATCGACGCACCTCTTGCAGAATTTCACTGCTCAGCGGCGGGAGGAGATGGCAGCTCTCCACGTCGATGACCTTGTCGAAAAATCCCTTCGCATGCAGCCCGAGATAGAGCCCCTCCGCCGTTGCACTCTCTGTCCCCTTTTCATAATTAGGGAGCCAGCGCAGCGGGGAGAAAGAAAACTCCATCTTGTTGCGATAGCCGTAGAGTTCAGGCGATGGCAGGGTCGGCTGTACAACCAGCCCGGCAAAACCACCGAGATGGCGCAGGGTCTCCTCCACCTGACGCTGTTTGCTGTTCAGCTGCTGTTCGTAGGCGAGGTGCTGCCAGCGGCAGCCGCCGCAGTGGCCGAAATGCCCGCAGCGCGGCTCGACCTGGCCGGCTGCGGGCGCGAGCACCTTCTCCAGCCGGGCTTCGGCGAAGCTTTTTTTCTTTTTGGTAACTCTGGCCAGGACGGTCTGCCCGGGCAGGGCATTCTCGACAAAGACCACCAGATCGTCCAGGCGCGCCACGGCTGCACCCCCCAGCGCGAGATCGGTTGGTCTCAGTTCGACCAGATCTCCCCTGCGCACGCCTGCTGCGGATTTTTTGATCTCCGGTGTGGTGAGCTCTTTGTAATGGCCATCCATCTCGGGTCTGGTTGTTCCTCGACTCTGGTTGTTTTCTGATCGCTCACCTGAGCAGCCGGCGGGCACCCATGAAGCTGTTGAGATAGGGTTGCCCCGTGATCAGGGAGAGGGTCACCCCATTCTTGACCGAGGCATGGATGAAATAGCCGCGGGAGACATAGAGCCCCACATGATCAGGCTGCCGGCTGCTGCCGAAATTGAAAAAGACCAGATCGGCAAACTGCAGGGGTTGATCTTCCACGTTCATGCCGAGCTCATAGAGTTCGCGCGTGGTTCGCGGCAGGTCGATGGCGGCGGCCTTTTTGTAGATACGGCCAACCAGGCCTGAACAGTCGATGCCCGACGGCGCATTTCCACCCCAAAGATAGGGGGATTGCCAGTAGGTGCGAATCTCGGCCTTGAAGCGTTCAAGGGTCTCGGGGGTCATCTCACCAAAGCGCTCACCGCGGGTGTTTGCGGTCAGACGCTGTTCATCCCCGCCAGGATAGCCGCCCTGACGAAACTCCGGGTTCCATGCACAGGCAATCTGCATGGTCAGCAAGAGCAGTCCTGCAAGGCGAAATGCGCTCTGTGCCATTTCCCGCCAGCGTCGCCGTTGCCATGATTGCGGCATGGTTATTGCTTTTTGGGAAGCTGCAAGGCGATGAAACAAGGGCGCGATCCCCTCCGACTGAAATTCACTTTGGCCATCGGGCCTGAATAGACCCTTGCTTAAAAATTACATCAATTTGAGTGAAGTTCCAAGCTTAATTTTTATCCACCCCAATTTTTCCTTGACTTTTGCATTGTTTAACTTTAATTTAGCGAACGATCTGTCCGTTCAGGCCACACTGTCAAGAAAGTTGGGATGGCGAAAGCAAAGACAAAATCGCGCGGTCCGGACCGCAGTGCTGTGAAAACGACCTTTTATTTTTTCATGGTGCTCGCCGCTCTGTTCCTGATCGCCAGGTCGGGATTTATTTCCGGCCCGTGGGACACTCTTTTCGGCGACAGTCCCATTTATGACACAGATGCGCGATATGACCGCGATATTAAAAGGAATCTCACCCGGGCGCAGCTGCGGGTGCTGGACCATGTCCTCGAGGCCGAGCTGGATCAGGGCGGGCGCCGGCTGTCGGATCGTGAGGTGCGCCGGCTCACCAGAGGCGACAAGGCAGTCGCTGCCGCCTATGACCGCTGGCGCAGCTATCTCGAGATGCGGCGCAGCTCCAACTACGTCATCTATCCCCGAGATCGGGGCAGATGAGGTCTTTCCCGCACCGGATGGTTCAGCCATGCAGAGCGCCCGAACAAGTTCGGGTTTTTCTTTTTTTGGAGTGCTATGAAGAGCACGGGCAGAAGTTTTATCATGGTCCCGCTGGTGGTGGCGATCTGGCTGCTGCTGGCAAGCGCTGCCGCGCGGGCCGGTGACAGCCTGGCAGTGCGCTTTCTCTATTCTTTCGGCAAAGAGGGGGGAGAACCCGGACAGTTCCGGTCACCGGCAGCCCTCTCCATCGACCCCGAGGGGGCGCTCTATATCGCCGATGCCGGTAACAACCGCATCCAGAAGCTTTCGGCCACCGGTGAGGTGCTGGCGATGACCGGCGGTTTCGGTTGGGGAGTCAACCAGTTCCATCGTCCGTCCGATCTCTGTGCGGAAAACGGACTCGATCTCTATGTGGCGGACTATGAGAACCGGCGTATCATCCGCTGCGACCGCGAACTGCACTGGATCGATGCCTATTACTTTCCCGCCGGCGAGGATGACAAGCTGAATCTGGGCTTTCCGGCCGGCATCGCTCTTTCTATTCACAACGATCTTTTTGTGGCAGACGCGGAAAACCTGCGTCTACTGCGGCTGAACAGCCAGCGGGAGGCGGTCTACTCTTTCGGGGATTTTTCCGGCGGTGAGGGCGAACTGGCCGAACCGCAAAAAATCGCCATCGACGGGGAGGACCGGATCCACGTCAGTGACCGGCTGCGCGGCTGCGTCGTGGTCTTTGATTATTTCGGAAATTACCTGCAGGAGACCGGCACGGGCGTGCTGAAAGAGCCGGCCGGCCTCCAGGCGGCGCGCAACGGCGCCCTCTTTGTCGCGGATACAGGCCGGGACCAGGTGCTCGTCTTTGCACCGAACGGAGCCCTGCTGGCGGCGATCGGAACCGCCGGAGAAAAGCTGGGCGCCCTCTCCAATCCCGTCGATGTCGCGGTCAGCGGCGACCGTCTCTTCGTCGCCGAGGCGGGCAACCATCGTATCCAGGTTTTCGAGCTGCAGTGGCTGCAGATTCCTTGAGTGAAGGGATGAACAGGTTGAAAATCAGGTGGCGGGTGATCGCCCTTTTCGTTCTGGCGATGGTGCCCGCTCACGCCCAGATCACCGGCAAAATCGAGGGCATGGCCCTGCTCGAAAAAGATCTGATCATCCTGGGCGAGGGGCGGAAGGGGCCCTATTTTTTGCCCGACTCACTCATTCTGTCGCACTCCGAACGTGTCTTTCTTGACCATCAGCCCCTGGCCCGGGACCAGTACATCCTCAATTATCTCAAAGGCGAGATCCGTTTCATCGATCAGATTCCTCAGGGGGTGAAAATCCGTCTGCAGTACAAAATTCCCCCCTACCCCCTCGCAACAGTCAAACAGCGTCATCCCCTTGTTCAGCGCGTTTTCGGCGCAGCCAGCACACTCGGTCAATCTCTCCAGGGTGAGAAAAGCGTTGAAGAGGTCGATTACGCTGCACAGCTTAACAAGAACGGCAGTATCACGCGCGGGATCACCGTCGGCAACAATCGTGGCCTGAAGGTCAATTCCAGCTTGAATATCAATGTCTCCGGCAAAGTCGCGGAGAATGTCCAGATCATCGCCGCACTCACTGATCAGACCACACCGATTCAGCCCGAGGGTACAACCCAGAATCTGCAGGAGATCGACAAGGTCTTCGTACAGATCACTTCCCCCCACTTCTCCGCCACCATGGGCGACTATACTCTCGATTTTTCCGGCTCCCAGTTCGCTCAATACAGCCGGAAACTGCAGGGAGCGATGGGCAATGCGCGGTTTCAAAACCTCCAGGGTACTTTCTCCGGCGCGGTCTCGCGCGGTAAATATATCTCGCAATCCTTCAGCGGCCAGGAGGGCAATCAGGGCCCTTACCAGCTCAAGGGAGACCGGGGCCAGATCGACATGATTGTGCTCGCCGGAACGGAACGGATCTTTCTCGACGGTCAACCGATGGTGCGCGGCGAAACCAACGACTACATCATAGATTACGCCTCCGCTCAGATCACTTTCACCCGCCGCCGGCTCGTCACCGCCGATTCGCGCATTGTTGCCGATTTCCAGTTCTCCGATGAAAAATACCGGCGCAGCATCTATGCGGCCCAGACCGCCGGTTCCCTCTGGAGCGGCAGGATCAAGCTCACCGGTGCCCTCATCCACGAAAGCGATGACAAGGACAATCCTCTCGATTTCACTCTGGATGAAGAAAAGCTGAAGATTCTGCGCGCGGCGGGCGACAATTCCGCCCTCGCTGCGGTGGAGGGAGGCAGCTATGTCGGCGCCGGCAGCGGACGCTACGTCAAGAGCACAGAGGGGATCTATACCTATGTGGGGGCTGATTCTGGCGATTACATGGTCATCTTTTCCGACGTCGGCGCCGGCAGAGGCGACTATAAATATACGGGTTCCGGCGCCTATGAATATGCCGGTTCTGGCGCCGGGCGCTACCTGCCGGTCCAGCTTCTGACAACCGCCGAAAGTCACACCCTGTTCGACCTGCAGATTGCCGCCGAGCCGCATCGGTCCTTGCGCCTGAGCGGAGAGATGGCCCTGAGCAGCAGGGATCAAAATACCTGGTCAGGGCTGGGCGATGCGGACAATCAGGGCCTGGCGCACAACTGGCAGGTATTGATTTCGCCCGACACCCTGAAATGGGGCCGGCGCAGCCTGGGCTTGATGGAGCTTTCAGGGCGATTCCGGCAGGTGGAGAACCGGTTCAGGGATATTGATCGCACCAGCGAAGCGGAGTACAACCGGCGCTGGGATCTGCCCGACAGCACTGCGCGTGGCGAAAAGGTCCGGGAGATGGCCGGACGCTGGAGTCCTTTTGCAGGCGCGCAGCTGGCCGGCGAGTATGGCGATATCACCAAGAGCGAAGATTTCCGTTCCACCCGTTGGCAGTTGGAGCAGGGGCTGACCCGGAGCGGCTGGCCCGACTATTCCATGCGCGTTGAACGTATTTCACGGCGCAACGGGCGCGCAGCAGAGGAGGGCGACTGGCTGCGCGCGCGCGGTCAAGCCCATTACAGCCTCGGATTCATCAAACCCCTCCTCGAGTATGAAGGTGAAGAGAAGAAGGAGAGCTGGTCCGACTCCCTGGCCACCGGATTTCGCTTCAACTCCGTGACGGGCGGTGTGGATATCCAGCCTTTCAAAAAGGTGACAGCCCGGGCGCTCTACGCCTGGCGCGACGATCAATCCTATGCCGGTGGCGGCGAATTCGCCGGCCAATCCACAGCCCGGACGCAGCAGATCAGGCTCCAGGCGCAGCAGCTGGGGGCCCTCTCCGGATCACTCGAGTACACTCACCGCGCGCGCACCTATGCAGATTCAGCCATAGGCAGGAAAGAGACCGACCTGGCAGAACTCAAACTGCTGCTCACACCCTGGAAGAGCGCCCTGAATGCCGATTTCAATTATCAGATCTCCAATACAGCCACCGCCAAAAAGGAGCGGCTCTATATCAAGGTCAATCCTGGCGACGGTTCCTACCGGTTTGATGATGACTTGAATGAATTTGTCCTCGATCCCCTTGGCGATTATATCATCCGCATCCTCACCACCGACGATCTGGTCCCGGTCGTCGAACTCAAGACGAGCGGGCGGCTGCGCCTGGATCCCTCCCGTTTCTGGAGTCGGGCGAAGGGGGGAAAACCGCTGCGCACCTGGCAGAAATGGCTGAGCGCGCTGTCGACTGAAACCTTTACAGCCATTGAGGAGCGGACGCAGGAGAAGGATGTCTGGCAGATCTATCTGCTCAATCTGGACAAATACCAGCAATCAGCGGTTACGCTTTTCGGTTCAATGCAATGGCGGCAGGATCTTTTTCTCTTCGAGAAGCGGCGGGATTTTTCGCTGCGGCTTCGCTATCAGCAGAAGGAAGAGATGAACAACCAGTACCTGGAAGGCGGGCAGGAGCGCCGCGACAAGGAACTCAGCGCACGCCTCACCGGCCGGATCGGGGCGCGGCTGATCAGCCAGTCCGACTTTGCCCGCAAACGCATAGCGCGCAGCTTTAGCGAGAGCTCTCGCCAGGACCGCGATATCCTCTCCGATCAGGGAAGAGTCGAGCTCTCCTACCGCCCCAAGCCGGCGCTGGAATTCGCGCTGGAGGGCAGCTTTGCCCTGGAAGAGGACCGTTTTTTTGCGCCTGCAACCGAGGTCCGTTTTATCTCCCTGCGACCGCGCATCACCTATGCGTGGCGCAGCAACGGCCGCTGGCAGGCCGAGGTCGAGTGGAACCGGGTGGGGGTCGCCCCCGCAGGGCGTATTATTCCCTATGAAATGGCTGACGGCCGCAGCGCCGGCTATTCGATGCGCTGGGATGCGCGGTTCGAATACCGTCTCTCCCAAACCGTGCAGGCCTCGCTTTCCTATTCGGGACGCAATGAACCCGAACGGCAGGGGGTGACCCATACCGGCCGCGCCCAGATCACAGCCGCATTTCGCTAGGCGGAAAAAGGATGATGAAGAGAATGATCCTGACCATTCTTCTGCTCGGCCTGGCCGCCCTTTCGGGCGCCACCGCCCAGCCGCGCACCATCCCCGTAACCGGGATTGCGATCTATGGCGCCCGTACCCTGGCAGAGGAGAAGATCCGGGAGGAGTTCGGTCTGCAGCGCGGGGACCCATTTGCTGCGGCGGATCTGCAGCAGCACAGCCGCAGACTGCTGGAGAGGCTGGCGGCTGCCGGCTACTGGTATGCGCGGCTGGATTCGATCGTTTACCGCATCGCCGCTGACAGCAGCGGCGCAGACCTCAGTATTTACCTCGACGAAGGGCGCGAGCTGCGCAGCGGGGGCGTTGAGCTGGCCGGACTGGACAGCACCGGCCAGCGTAAACTCCTCCAGCGGTTTGCCACCCGCCCCGGCAGGAGTCTCAATGGCTCGGAGCTGGAAGAGGATCTGGATGATGCGCTGCTGCAAATGGACAAGGAGGGCCATCCTTTCGCCAAATTTGAGCTCCAGGAGATTCATCTTGATTCCCTCGATTCCGGGCGGGATGGTTTGCAGCTCCGCTATTCGGCTGCGCCCGGACCGCGGCTGATCCTGCGGGAGATCCAGATCGCCGGCAACACTCTGACGCGGAGCGGGGTGATTTTGCGTGAAATCCGCATCAAAGCCGGTGAGCGTTATTCCCAGCAGAAGGTGGCGCGAATCGTCGGCCGGCTGATGCGGCTCGGCTACTTTAAAAAGGTGGAGGAGCCGGTTCTCTTTTACACTGCGGGAGAGGAGGGCGGACTGCTGCTGCGGGTCGAGGAGGGCCAGAGCAGCCGCTTCGACGGGGTGGTGGGTTATTCGCCCGGCAGCGGCGAGGAAAAGGGCTATTTCACCGGCCTCGTCGATATCTCACTGGGCAATCTGCTTGGCACCGGCCGCGCTCTTTATGCCCACTGGCAGAAAAAAGACCGCCGTACCCAGGATATCAGTCTCCGGTACCGCGAACCATGGCTGGCGGGCTGGCCTTTGCATGTCGGCGCCGGTTTTACACAGCTGATCCAGGACACCACCTATGTACAGCGGGATCTGAGTCTGGAAGTTGAGATCCCCCTGCTTGATCAGCTTTCCATCCAGGCCCAGGCGGGGCGCACTGAAATACTCCCTGATTCAATCGGCAGTTACAGGCTTGGCCTGCTGCGCAGCCGCGCCCTCAATGCAACCATCGGCATCGAATATGACAGCCGCGATGATCTACTTAATCCGCGCCAGGGTGTTTATTACGCTACTTCCTACCAGAGCGGCAAAAAGGAGAATCTCGGGCCGCAACCTCTTCTAGTGGATGGGGTCAAACGCAAAACCGCAACCCGGCGGATTACTCTCGATCTCGAGTTCTACACCCCGCTCTTCCAGCGCCAGATTCTGGCTGTGGGGCTGCACGGTCGTCAATTTGTCAGCGGTGAGCCCATCGTTCCGGTGACAGATCAGTTTCGTCTGGGCGGGGCGAGAAATCTGCGGGGATTCAGCGAGGATCAGTTCCGCGGCAGCTCGGTAGCGTGGATGAACTGCGAGTACCGTTATTGGCTGGGACGGCGGTCGCGCACCTTCATTTTCGCTGATTACGGCTACTACAGCGCGCAGAATACTTCAGAAAAGCTCCAGGAGTTCAAACTCGGTTACGGTTTGGGCTTTCGCCTCGAAACCGGGCTGGGCATCATGAGTCTTGATTACGGTTTGGGTCATGGCGACGATCTGTTGGGCGGAAAAATCCATGTCGGATTGATCAACGAATTCTGATGTGCGCACTTTATACAGGTAAAAAAAAGCCCCGGCAGACGCCGGGGCTTTTTTTTATTGTCCGGTGGCATAATAGAGATGGCGTTTGATCTTGTTGGTCGGGGTCTTTTCGAAGGGTTCGGGATGGATGATCAGGGCATGCAGGCGGCTGAACGACGGCAGGCGGGCATTGGTTTCCGCGCGGACCTGCTCGAGGATTGCGGCCAGCCGGGCTTCCGCCTCGGCGGGTTCCATGTCGTTGAGAGAGAACTTTTGATCGATGAAATCACTGTCGGGATAAACTCTGGCCACCAGTCTGTTCTTCTCCATATGCACCAGGGCCTCCTGGATGTAGGGGGACTGCGAGAGCTCCTGTTCAACTACTTCCGGGTAGATGTTTTCACCAGAGGGGCCGACGATGACATTCTTGGAACGTCCCTTGATGAAAAGATAGCCCTCTTCATCGAAATAGCCCAGGTCACCGGTTTTCAGCCAGCCCGTGTCGAGCATGACCTCGTGGGTGGCGGCGGGATTCTTGAGATAGCCCTGCATGACGATGTCGCCCTGGACGATGATTTCGCCGATGCCGGTCTGCGGGTCGGGATGGTGAATGGCCATGGTAATGCCCGGAATGGCCTGGCCGCAGGAGCCCATTTTCACTGCGCCGAACGGATTGATGGTCATGATGGGGGAGGTCTCGGTCATGCCATAGCCGGAGGAGTAGCTGATGCCCGCGTCGATGAGGAAGGTTTCGGTGTCGGGGTTGAGCGCGGCTCCGCCGAACATGAAGAAACGCAGCTTTCCGCCAAACGACTGGATGAGCTTCCGGCCCGCCATTCTGTGCAGCTTTTTGCGGAAAACGGGCCTGCGGTAGAGGGCGTTGAGCACTCTTTTACTCTGGATCTGCGGCACAATTTTTTTGCGATAGATCTTGTCCACCACCAGGGGCACAGTCAGGACCCCGGTCGGGTGGACTGAGGACATGGCGGCGAGCAGCTTGGCCGGCGTGGGCAGCCCCTTGAGATAGTGGATCGATACCCCGGTGGCTAGGGGGGCGAGCAGTCCGCCTGTGGCTTCGTAGGAGTGAGCGAGCGGCAGAATCGAGAGGAAGCGGTCCACCGGCGATAGTGGAAAACGCTCGAGGGCGTGCACCACATCATAGATAATATTGCGCTGGGTGAGCATGACCCCTTTGGAGTTGCCGGTTGTTCCGGAGGTATAGATGATCACCGCCAGATCCTCTTCCTGCGGGGGGTTCGCCTCGAGTGCGGCGGTTGCTTCTGAGAGGGCGAGGGAGCTGCGAACGGCCGGTTTGAAGAGGGTTTCCTTGCCCAGAAGGGAGGTGCGCTGTTTTACAACCTCCTCGACGCTCCAATCCTCAAGCGAAATGAGGGTGCGGAGTTCTGCGTTTTCCAGTTCGTCGAGCTTGCTGCGCATCTTGCCGGAGACAAAGGCAGCCGCTGCCTCCGAATGGCGGATGATGTGGCGGGTATCCTCCTCCGCAAAGCCGGTGAGGATGGGCACAGCGACAGCCCCCATGCAGGTAGTGGCCAGGTAGGCGATCACCCAATTCGGGCTGTTGTCGCCGAGGATGACAACCCGGTTGCCCGCCCGGATTTCGCAGCCCATAAGCAGGGCGATGGTCTCCTCAATTCGGATCTTGAGCTGCTGGAAGGAAATGGGTTCTTCATCCACGCTCGCCAGAGCCGGAAACGCTCCATATTCACGAAAACTGCGTTGCAGCAAATGGCGGAAGGTGAGCTGTTCCAGTTCAACTATCATCTCGCCTGCCTTTACATAAAGTGATGGTCAACAGCGATTATCGTGCAAAGCTCAGTCAAAGCCGGTGATGGCTTCGGCCAGATTCTCCCACGAAAATCTTTTTTTGTAGGTTTTGATATAACCCGGGAAATCGGTTCCCTCCCGGGCCCTGAAGAAGCGAATGATCGCCTGCGCCAGGGCGTGGTTGTCCGCGGCCGGGACGATAAACCCGGTCTTGCCCGGCTCGATCACCTCCGGAAGGCCGCCGACGTCAGTGGTGATAACCGGCTTGTCAAAATTATAGGCGATTTGAATGATGCCGCTCTGGGTTGCGGAGAGGTAGGGCAAAACGGTGACATCGGCGGCAGTGAAGTAGAGACCGACCTCCTCGTTGGGGATATAGTCGGTTTTAAGGAGGATGGCCTGCTCCAGCCCCAACTCCTTGATCTGCTGGATGTATTTTTCTTCATCCTCGTAGAATTCGCCGGCGATGAGGAGCCGGACGGGCATCTCGCTCAGGACCTCAGGCAGGGCTGCGATCAGGTGGTGGAGCCCCTTGTAGGCCCGCACATAACCAAAAAAGAGAAGAACTTTCTCATCGTCAGCGAGATTCAGCCGGGTGCGGGCGGTCTGTTGAGTGTAATCAGCCGTAAAGATTTCATAAACCGGATGAGGCACCTGCCTGAAGCGGGCGCGGGGTTTGAATCTGAGCAGGTCGTTCTCGACAGTCTGTGACTGGACGATAAAATAGTCCACTTTCCAGAGGGCCCATTTGGTCAGGAGCCAGTCCACCACCGGGATCTGTTCATGGGGTACAATATTGTCGCCGATATAGAGCGATTTGGTGCGGGTGAAGAGACGGGTCAGCAGGACGATCGTGCCGTAGCAGGGGGCGAAGAAAGGCATCCAGTACTTGTAGACCACCAGATCCGGTTTCAGTTTGCGGATATGAAGCCAGGTTCTGATCCAGGAGACGGGGTTGATGGAGTCGATGAGGGGGTGTGAGGGCAGTTCAATGGCCTGCTGGCTGTTGTCCTGCTGGGTCTTGCCAGGGAAAAGCAGATCCGGGTACTGTCTTTTAAAGGAGATAATCTGGACCTCGTGGCCCATCTCGACCAGTTTTCGATAGAGCAGGGCGACATAATGGGCGATGCCGCCGCGCATGGGGAAGGAAGTCCCGACCAGAATGATTTTCATCGGATGTCCCATATTTGCAGTCCGCGCTGTTCAAAGCTGAATTTAACCACCTGGCCGCCCGCTTTTTCCAGCGCTTCGGCGACCTGATGCTTTTTCTGGAAGGGGCAGTAGAAGAGCAGGTAGCCGCCGCCGCCGGCGCCGAGGATCTTGCCGCCCAAAGCCCCTTTTTCCCGGCCGGTTGCATAGAGCTGGTCGATCTGGCTGGTCGAGATGTTGGCGTCGAGGTTCTTTTTGTACAGCCATGCCTCGTGCAGCAGCTGGCCGAAATCGTCCAGCCTGCTCCGCAGCAGGCAGTTCTTCATCTCGACGGTCAGGGCTTTCATCTGATCCAGGGCTTCAACGACAGCCGGCTTGCGCTCCTGGTAGGAGCGGGTCTGGTTGGCGACGATGTTGGCGGAGAGCCGGGTCTTGCCGGTGTAGCAGAGCAGCAGGTTGTACTCCAGCTCATTAATGATAGCGTCGTTGATTCTCAGGGGATTGACTACAACCGTTTTATCGAAGAATTCAATGAAATTAAAGCCGCCGAAAGTGGCGGCATACTGGTCCTGCTTTCCGCCGACGATCTGCAGGTCGATGCGTTCGATCTGAAAGGTCAGCTCGGCGATCTCATAGTCGGTCAAGGGCTTGTTCTGCCACTGTTTGAAGACCCCCACCATCGCGACAGTCATGGTCGAAGATGAACCCAGTCCGGAGCCCGGAGGGGCGTCGGAATGGAGAAAGAGATCAAGGCCGTTTTGCGGGGAAAAGTGCCTGACGACCGCCTTGGCGAGGTCGAGTTCGCCGTTGAAGGGCATGGGCTCATCAAGCCCATAGCTGGCGACGGTGTCATAGTCCAGGGAGGTGATGTGAATCCGGGCATCATCTTTTTCGAGCAGGGAGGCATAGGCATATTTGTCGATGGTGGCGCTCAGTACGGCGCCTCCCCTCTCCTGGGGATAGGGGGCTACGTCGGTCCCCCCGCCGCAGAAACTGATGCGCAGAGGCGCTTTGGCTCTAACGATCATGTTGGCTCTTCTTCAAGTGAGCGGTTGGGGATTTCAGCACCAGCGTGCAAGCTGGCGCTGCGGGCCATCTCCAAGCGGAGCGGTCCTTACGAAAGAATGCGCTGCATTACGGACGGCAGTTCGGCCCGGGCGCGGTCGAGACGCTCGGGCGTGCCGATGTCCAGAAAGTAGCCCGCGGCTCGATAGGCATAGCAGCGGCCGTCTTCTGCCAGCCGGGGAAAGGTCTCCTTTTCCAGGGAGAGCGCTCCTCCGCCGGGGATCATCCTCCAGACTTGCTTCTGGAGGAGATAGATACCCCCATTGACGAGTCCTCTCCCCCCGGCGCTTTTTTCGGTGAAAGCGGTGATCCGCCCGCCCCGGCCGGTTTGGATGTTTCCGTAATCACCTATAGAATGGACGGTTATTGCGGCAATGGAGGCGAGGGCCTTTTTCCTGCGATGAAAGCTGACCAGGGCGGAGAGATCCAGCTCAAGAAACGAGTCCCCGTTGCAGACCAGATTCTCCTCCACCGCGAAAGGCTCGGCCTGCTTGAGGGCGCCGCCCGTCCCGAGCGGAGACTCCTCGAGTGAGTAGAGGATGGAAACTCCCCAACGGCTGCCATCGCCGAACCAGGAACGGATCTCGTCTGCTCCATAGCCGACACAAAAGATGATCTCGCGGAGGCCGTGGCGGGCCAGAAAAAGCAGCAGGAATTCCAGAAAGGGGCGGCCGCCGATCTCGACCATCGCTTTGGGCTGGGTGATCCCCATGCCCCGCAGGCGGGTGCCCAGACCGCCAACCAGAATGAAAGCTCTCATGAGGCTCTCTCCGCGCAGGCGCGAGCGGAGGCCGCGCCATGCTTCCGGTCCGGAGCGGCCGTTTTACAGCTCAACGATGAAGATCTGCTTGACACCATCGCGCAGTATCTCCATGCTGATGCGCTGGCCGGAGTGAAAATCGGCGAGGCGGTTCATATACTCATAGATATCACTCACCGGCTTGCCTTCCATGGCAACAATTATGTCGCCTTTTTTCATGCCGGCGCGTGCGGCGGGACGATCAGGCATGACCGCATCTGCGCGCAGCCCCTTGCCTCCGGTGGAGGTGAAATCGGGCATGATTCCGAGGGTGACCTTGAAGCGCCGGGAGGTGGCCGGCTGCGATTTGGGGCCGGCCTCCTGGAAAGCGAGCCGGCTGCTGCGGTCGGCCGCTTCACGGCTGATGTCATAGACCAGGTTTACCACCTCCTGCTGGCCCGGCGCATTGATCCGCCAGGCGTCATCATCCGGGGTGTGGTACTCTTCGGAGATATTGGTCCAGACGAAGAGGACGGGGATATCCCGGCCATAGAAGGAGGCATGATCGGAGGGGCCGTACCCTTCCGGCGAGAGGGTTGGGTGGAGATCACGGGCGGCGGCCAGTGACTGGACCAGCTCGCCCAGGCCGGCGGCGGTGCCGGTACCGCCGAAGGTAAGGGCGCGGGTTTCGGGATTCAGGCGTCCGATCATGTCCATATTGATCATCAACTGGACACGGCTGAGGTCGATGAGCGGATTGTTGACGAAATATTTGGAGCCGAGCAGCCCCATCTCCTCAGCGGTGAAAGCGATGAAGAGCAGGGAGCGTTTGGGCTTTTCCGCTGCTGCAGCCCATTGTTCGGCCAGTTCGAGGAGACCGGCTACGCCGGAGGCGTTGTCGTCGGCGCCATTGTGTACAGCGAGGGTATCCGGGCGGCGCGAGCCTGATCCGGGGCCGCCCATGCCGATGTGGTCATAGTGGGCGCCGATGATTACATATTCATCCTTGAGCAGGGGATCGTTCCCCGGCACCAGGGCGACGACGTTATGGGTGCGGCCCATCTCGCGCACAACTTCCGCGCGGGCGTCGATTGTGCAGGCGATCGCCATGCTGGCCGGTTTCAGAGTAGAATCGAGCTGCTGCAGCAGACCGGTGATGGTGGTGCCGCTGCCGGCGAGGATACGGTCGGCGAGGCTGCGTCGGATGTGGAAGAGGGGAATGCCGATGCTGCCGAGCCCCTGGTCGGCGTTGAGCCGGGGCAGCGCCTCCTCCTGGTCCTGTGCCTCTTTCGAGACGAAAAGGACGCCTGCAGCGCCGTGATCCCGTGCGTTCTGGGCCTTTTTGCGCAGAGCGCGGTGGGGCTCAAAGGGATCATGACCCGCGGCAGAGGAGGGCGGCCCGTCGCGGAGGATGAGGACCCATTTCCCGTTCAGCTCCTGGCCGGCAAAGTCCTGCCAGGATAGGGAGTCGGATTCGATGGCGAAGCCGTAACCGGCGAAGTGGACGGCGGCGGCGAGCTCGCTGTTTTCAGAGAAGGCGAGGGGAGTGAAATCCCTGCCCGGGACGGCTTCTGCTCCGTCGATGCTCAACCGGTTCTGCTCTCCGGCGGAGAGGCTGTTGAGGACCTCGAAGCCTTGCAGCCCCTCTTCGCCCAACAGGACGAGGCCGTCTGCGGCGAACTGCTGCCGGATATAGTCGGCAGCCGCTTCCGCCTCAGCGCTGCCTGAGCGGCGGCCCTGGAGTTCATCGCTGGCGAGAAAAGTGATATGGTCGAGCAGCTGCGTGCTGGTTATTTCGGGCACGGTGATCTGGGCATGGGAAGGCGGGCACCAGGGTAGAAGCAGCGAGAAAAATATCAACAGGTTGGGTTTGAACCCCTTCATGGTCTTATCCCTTTTGTTTGTTTCGGGAAAGCGCAACAATAAATTACGCAGGAAGAGGGAAAAGGGCAAGTTATTTCCCGCGTATGATCCGGATCCGGTGCACTCTGCCCTGGATCAGAGGCGGGCGCAGTGGTCGATGAGGCGGTTGACAATCTTCATGACCAGGGCGTCAGGCACACCGTTGGCGTGCCGCGAGCGCATGCGCATGTCGCAGATTTCGTTGACGAAATCGATTACCTGCAGCGAGCCGTCATGGTCGATGGCAATTTCGGTTGAGAAGAAATGGATTTGCGTCTTGCGGGCGATGTGGGTGACGATCTGCTGCATCTGGGCCAGATTCTCTTCCGGAATCTCTTTTTCGGCGCAGGGGCCATAGAGATGGGTGAGATCGTCCCACCAACAGAGGGTGATGAGGTCGAGGATATAGAAGACTCTGAACCAGGCGCGGCGGTCCTGGAGCAGCTGCGGGGTCACCTTTTTCTGGAGGACGACCTTGCCAGTCGGGCTTTTCTTCAAGGCTTCGGTGATGTGGCCGGGCGAGGAGGCATCGAGGATGACTCCTTCGCCGCCGCCACCCTCGGAGGGTTTGATCACGAAGGGCAGGCCCAGTTTTTCCATGGCGAGGCTGAAAGTTGCTTCTGCAGAGTCATGGCGGGAGGCGATGATGCCGTAGGGGACATTGATGCCGCTGGAGACCAGTTCAAGATGCATGGTCGCCTTGTCGCGGCACCAGTCCACTCGGGCTGGTTCATTAATGATTTTTGAGCCGCGTTTGACCAGGGCATCCAGAGCGGGACGCAGGGCGCTATGGACATCGGAAGCGCGGTCGATCACCATTCTGGGGGCGTAATCTTCGCGTGAGCAGGTATGCAAAAAGGCGGGCAGCTGGGCGGGCGCATAGATCTGCGTGGCCAGGCTGCGCCGCCTTGCAGCGGCTGCGAGGTAAAAGACAAAATCGTCATCATATTCCCACTCCCAGAGGATCACCAGGTCCGGGGAAGGGGAATAGTAGGGCTTTGCGCTGTGTGAGATCCTGTTTTTTCCGGTCACGATCCTAGCAGATAATTTCATCCAGTTCAGGGAATGTTTCCAGGGCCGGGCAGCGGGGCGCCTTGTGCGCGTTGGCGGGTGCGGAGGCGCTCCCTCCATTCGCCGTTTGGGGATAGACAAAAAGCTCGCCCTTGTAATTACGCATGACCACTTTCTCATCATCGACGGATTGAACGTACTCGGGAAGCAGGGGTATTTTGCCACCGCCTCCGGGGGCGTCGATGACGAAAGCGGGCACGGCCAGTCCCGAAGTCCATCCGCGCAGGGCCTGCATGATTTCCAGCCCCTTTTGGACGCGGGTGCGCAGGTAGCCGGTCCCCTGGACGTAGTCGGCCTGATAGATATAATAGGGCCGCACGCGTACGGTCAGGAGCTTCTGCATCAGCCGTTTCATGGTCTCGGGATTGTCGTTGACGCCCTTGAGCAGAACGGTCTGGTTGCCGAGAGGAATGCCCGCATCCGCAAGCAGGTTCAGAGCGCGCGAGGACTCTTCCGTGATCTCATCCGGGTGGTTGAAGTGAACATTCATGAAAAGGGGATGGTACTTTTTCAGCATGTTCACCAGCTCCGGGGTGACGCGCTGCGGCAGAAAACAGGGCACGCGCGAACCGATGCGGATGATCTCTATGTGCTTAATAGAACGCAAAGAAGACAAAATATATTCTAGCTTGTTGTCGCTGAGCATGAGCGGATCGCCGCCGGAGACGATGACGTCGCGAATCTCACTGTGCTGGCGGATATATTCGATGCCGTCGTTGATATGGCGCGGATTGATTTTATCGGAATTGCCGACCTTGCGCTTTCTGGTGCAGAAACGGCAGTAGGAAGCGCAGCTGTGCGAAACCAGAAAGAGAACACGGTCCGGATAGCGATGAACGATGCTCGGCACCGGGGAGTCCTTGTCTTCCGAAAGAGGATCGGCAATACCGCTCCTTTCGGCCAGTTCCTCGACGTCGGGGACGATCTGACGATAGATAGGATCGCCCTTCTCTTTGATCAGGCTGGCATAATATGGCGTAATCCGAAACTGAAATACCTCTGCAACCTTTTTAACCTCTTCGACATCCAGGTCGAAGCGTTTGGCAATCTCTTCGGGCTTGGTGAGACTGCCCCTGAGGAGTTGCTGCCAGTGGTCCATAGTGTTCATAATCCTTTCAAGAAAAATACTTTGCATAAATAACGCGATCATCGTTCGCTTGGTAAAAATCGGTGATGCGCACGACTTCCTGGTATTGTTGTTTAAGATAGAACTGCCGGGTGCTTTCGTACCTCGGCTGGGATGAAGTCTCGATGATCAGTACTCTTCCCTTCTCCTCCTCAATTTTATTCTCGACCCGGCGCAGCAGCTTTTTCCCGTAACCCTTGCCTTGCGCGTCGGGTGAGATGGCAATCCAGTAGAGATCGTATGTACCGTCTGTAAGGGGGGTCGGTCCCCAGGTGGCATAGCCGACGACCCGGCCTGAGTCATCTTCGAGCACATCCACCACATAATCTTTCTGCCCGGGCTGATTCAAATAGAGATCGATCAATTCTTCAGCGACCGCGATCTCGGCG
>Ga0209606_1000903_pt1 | contig 41009 bp, 37 predicted proteins | sample AD_UKC057_MetaG_FD_184412 | JGI IMG/M metagenome (GOLD analysis project Ga0209606, IMG submission 184412) | Active sludge microbial communities of municipal wastewater-treating anaerobic digesters from USA - AD_UKC057_MetaG (SPAdes) (version 2) | ecosystem: Engineered > Bioreactor > Anaerobic >... | reverse complement strand
ACAGCATAACACCATACAGTGACTGCATGATAGGGCAACCTGGTTTTAGAATGGAGGATTTACCTGTCCTAAACCGTTGTTTTAAAAAGAGAGAGGTTCGGGAAATTGATTATCTTGGACAGCAGTGGGAGGACACCGGTAAACAATGCCGTGACCAAAAGGTTTCCTCCCGCGTAGCTGATGATGATTGAAGACAACTTAAGGCCGAGTCCTGTGAGGCTTACAATGCCCACGATGATGCCTGCGGAGGCACAGATGGCCGCGACATTAAGGACGGTGATGGAGCCCTGTTTGAGTGCCTCAATGAGCTTGGGTATGGTGAACCATGTCTCCCTGCGAAGGAAGCAGGAGAAGAAGCAGGTCAGGATGGCGGCGAAGACGGCTACCTGCGGAGTGTAGCCTCTTACAAGGAACACGACTATGGCAATAAGGGGGAGAAAATGATACCAGTACATTTTCGTCAGTTCTTTCAGGGTGTGTTTCTTTTCTATCTCAACCGCCTTCAAGGCAAATTTTTTCGCGTCCAGCTCTACCATGAGGAGGAGCCCCCAGTAGTAAAGCGCAGCGGGTATGAGGGCAAGCAGTATAACGTCGACGTAACTGATCCTTAAAAATTCCGCGATGAGAAAGGCTGCCGCACCCATGACCGGCGGGGTCGTTATTGCACCCATACCTCCTGCAGCGAGGAAGCCTCCTGCGTTGTTCTTGTCGTATCCTGATTTTTGAAGCATCGGGTACGCGACTGAGCCGATAGCGACCGTATTCGCAACGCCAGAGCCGGAGGCCATTGCAAGGAGATAGGAGGTGAATATTACGGCGCGACCTGCGGCTGTCGGTTTTCTCCCCATGGCGGTAAATGCGAAGTCGACATAGAACTTCCCTGCGCCGGACACGGTGAGAAAGGCGCCGAATATGCAGAACATGATGATGATCGTTGAACATACATCAATAGGTACGCCGAAGATACCCTCAAGGGTCATGTACATATGGCCGACAATACGTTCCAGGTCGTATCCTCTGTGGGTCCACGGAGAAGGGAGAGAGGGCCCGATGTACGCGTATATGAGAAAGGCGATACACGTGACAGGCATGATCCAGCCTGAACTTCTCCGGGTAACTTCCAGTATGAGGACTATGAATATTATGCCGAAGATCATGTCCCATCGCTCAGGCGTTACGGCCCGATAGATGAAATCCTCAAAGTCAACAAGCATGTAGATGATGCATGCGAAAGAAAGGAGCGACAGAAAGATGTCGAACACGTTGACCTTCCCCTTAAACCTCTTTGCAAAAGGGTAATAAAGAAAGGAGATGGCAAGCAAGAACGCCACGTGTACACCCCTTACAATCTGGGTTGTCAGCGGGATGACCGCCTCGTATATCGCAAAGAGGGACATAACAACGGCGAGGACGGTGATGACAATGTTCCAGAACCCTGTTACCTTCCGGGTTACGCCTTCCTCCTCTTCAATTAGTTCTTCCAGTTTTTTCTTTTGCTCCTCGGTAAGCGTATCCATTGCCTTGTCTACCGAGGGAATATCTTTATCAGCCATAGTTACCTCCGCAAAGAATATATGAGATGCAGTAAGAGAGGTTGTTGCACCAGTCTTATATATATGCTTTTATGCTCATCGTGCAGGGCCGTAAAAGGTATAGTATCTCCGCGGACAGACAGCGTATGCTTGCCCACGCTGTCTGACGGGATCGAAAACTCTTTTATAGCGCCTTTCACGTTGTGTTCTTCTTTCGAAGCAATGCCGAAATATTCAAGAGCCGCGTCGCTTGTAGCAACGCTGAAGATTTCGAGGTATCCATTTTCCACTCTCAATCTTTCAGCAACAGGGACTCCGTACATTGAATGGGTGTATCGGAGCGTAATAACATCGCCGCGTGATACGAGGTATGAAAGTCCTTTATCTCCGATCTTCAGTATCTGAACCTTGATCAGTAATCCGGCAAACGTAGCAATGCTTATACATAGTAAAAGACACAGGAGGAATTTCATCCCCCTGTGTCCTGATCGTTCTTTCAAACGGGAACGTTAATCCCCTTTTCCTTAAAGTACTTTGCGGCGCCCTTATGGTAAGGAACCGCCTTGCTTGCACCGCCGTCTTTTAAATTGATGTGAAGGGCCTCTTTGTGAATGGCGGCAAGCTCCTTCAGGTGCTCGAACATGGTTTTGACCACATCGTATGCGAGTTTTTCATCCATGTCCTGGTGGCATAACAGCAGGTTGCCGACGGCGGCAACCGGTGTGTCGTATTCTATTCCGGTATATACCTTCTTGGGGATAATCGACGGATAATAGACAGGGCCGTATTTTTCGGTCATCTTCGGGATAAGGTCTTCATGCCCGATGATCACCATTTTCACTCCCGGCGACGCCGAAAGATCAAGGACAGAAGACGTCGGTACGCCGCCGTCCCAGAAATAGGCGTCGATCTTCCCGTCTTTCAGGGCGCCTGCGGACTCGCCCGCTCCGAGCCTGTCCTTCTTGATATCTTTATCCGGGTCTATTCCGCCCGCTTCGAGAACTCTCCGCGCTTTTACTTCGGTTCCGCTCCCCGGGGAGCCGGTAGAGACTCTTTTGCCCTTCAGGTCGGCTACGGCTTTGATGCCCTTGCCTTCCAGCGTTACGACATGCATGAGGTTTGGATACAAGACTGAAAGGGTCCTCAAAGGAAGCGGTTTGCCTTTGAAGTTACCCAGCCCTTTGAATGCATCGTAGCCGGTATCGGCCATGATGAGGCCCATATCGGACTTCTTTGCGGCGATGAGCTTGCAGTTATCGACAGATGCCGCGGTAACCTCTGCTGCCGCCTCAACGCCGGCGTATTTTGTGAGGATGCTTGCAAGGCCTCCGCCGATGACGAAATAGACACCGCCCATACCGCCCGTTGCGATCGATATCCTCTTCTTGCCCTGGGCAAAGACATTCCCCGCATTGCCCAGCAGGGCGATGCCGCCAAGCGCTGACGTAAGCTTCAGGAAATCCCTCCTCTTAATATCCTTGTTCCCCTCCAACAAACGATCAAATTTCATCCTACCCTCCTTAGAAATGAGTTGAAAAAATATGTGTGAATTTTTTCCCGAACATTTCCATCTTATGGCATTCAATAGTTATTGTCAACTTTTTTCTTAGCACTGTTTGTCGGCATCTGGGCTGTGTTACAGATGGAGAAAGATATCTCAGCTCCTACTTCCTGATTCGCTGCAATATTTTCTGCTAAAGGTGCAAAGGCTTGCAGGGCAAAACACATATACTTCATACAGGATGTGTTACAATTTAAAAATAATTAATACTTTTTGTATAAATTAAATATTTTTTAATTTTTTTGTTGACATTGCATTTTTTGTTTCCTAATATTAAAAAATAATTTATATATTTAACTATATTTTAAATTAATCCATCACGGTTTTACGAATAGATCTTGGAGGTGAAATAGCACAGAGATGGAAGAGCTGAAAATACTCGGCGGAAAAATAAAGGATTTACGGAGGAGCAGGCGGTTCAGGCTTTATGATCTGGCTGAGCGTGCCGGGTGTACGAGCGCTTACATCTCTCAGATAGAAAAGGGTACGGTAAGTCCTTCGATCTCTGTGTTGAAGAATATCGCAAACGCATTAGGCGTAAAACTGGTGGATCTTTTTGCTGTAGACGGGAGCGAAGATCACGTTGTAGTGAGGAGCGGCGAAGGCTGCGAGATTAAGTATCCGCGAGGCGACGCCTCAATTACCTTATTGGTAAGAAACCTTGACGGCAAGAACATGGAGCCTCTCCTTAAAGTTCTGGAGCCGAAGACGGGCAGCGATGGATTATATTCCCATAGCGGCAGTCAGGAATTCGGGTATGTGCTTTCCGGGGAATTCGATCTGATGATCGAGGAAAATGTATATACCCTGAGAAAAGGCGACAGTTTTTATTTCAACTCAAGCAGACCCCATGGTTTTGTGAATAACGGAGAAGAAGACGCATTGATCCTGTGGGTAATCAGCCCGCCCACCTATTAAATACAAATGGCTTTGATTTTAAGTTCAAATGCCCTTGAAAGGAGATAAATGAGATGAAAGTCGTAATAACTGGTGCTTCAGGTATACAAGGTATGTCAGCTATGATTTATATGTTGGAACAGGGCGATGTAGAGCATGTGCAGGCCAGTGATAATTTCTATTTGGATAGGTTGAAGCAAAGGGTGGATCGGCTCAATGACAAACGACTGGAAATTAGACAGCTTGATTGCTCAGATCAAAAGAAGGCCTATGAAGCATTCAAAGGTTATGACGTAGTTGTCAATTGTGCGCACACCCCGGGAGGCTATGTGGCAACTACAAAAGCAGCCCTTGAAGCAGGGGCCAACTATCTTGATCTGACCAGCTCAGGGCAGCAGCCTCAACAGAGCGAGCTTCATGATGAATTCAAGAAAAAAGGTATTACTGCGATCCTGAATATGGGAACTGCGCCGGGTTTGAGCAATATTATGGCTGTTTATTGTATGAACAGGCTGGATAAGACAGATTCGATAGACTACTATTGGGGCATTGCCGACGTGATTCCCCCCGAGGAGCATACCAGGCCGCTGTATTGGGGTTTTGGTTTTGATGGCATCATGAGTTTGATTGCCCGCCCGAGTCTCATTTATGAAGACGGACGGTTGCAGGAGATAGAACCGAGAGCCCGTCCGGTCGTCTACAGGTTTAAAGACCCTGTCGGTGATCTGGTGGTAGCGGGTTTGCCGCATCCTGAACCTCGGATGCTATCTCAATCTTTTCCTGATGCAGGATTTAAGCACATCATGTTCAGGGAAGGGTTTGATGCCGACTCCGCTATGAAATATCATTTTCTTCGAGATCTTGGTTTTAACAGCAACAGAATCGATCCTGTAGACGTTAAAGGAGTGAAAATAAAACCCTTTGATGTGCTACTTGCTTTACTTGATCAGCTGCCTCCCGAACGGAAAAGACCAGCCCATACCATAAGCGAAGGCGATTGTGTAGTTCAGGGATGGAAAGATGGTCAGAAAATGGAGATAAAAATAATGATCAGGACAGCCCCTGACAGCGAGATGCACCAGCGGTTTACCGGAAAAGGGGCTTATGGATCCTATAGGACTGGGATCTGTGCTGCCATGGCGGGTGTCATGCTGGGGCGAGGTCTTATTGAAAAAAAGGGAGTATACGAGCCTGAGTTGTGCATACCTGCGGAACTGTACATTATGGAACAGGCCAAGGTCGGCATGGAGGTTGAGGTTACCACTAAAGTGACCCTTTAAGAACAGGAATTTGCATCGCTTGATTTTTCTAGCACCGATGTGCAGTTATGCTTTTATCAAAAAAAGGAGGGCAAAATGAGATCACTTCACAAAGGCAAGTCTATTTTCATCGCTTTGTCTGCTGTAGCGTTGATATTTTCCCTGTCTTTGCCGGCATTCGCCTGGCAGTGGCCAAGCACCTTTACCATATCGACAACGGGTACGGCAACAGCCACTTATGCGCAAACTGTTTCCTGGGCATCGTTCCTGGAAGAGCAGACGAAGATGAAAGTGAGAGTTATTCCTGCGGATAATTATGTGGAACGTGCCAGGGCACATAAGGCAGGTCAGAGCATCCTCAGCGCGAATACGCCGACCGAAGTGTTTACGCAGGTTGAGGCAAGTGCCATGCATGCCACCAGAGAGGGAGGTCCATATGATGTACAGATTGTGTGGGCGAATGTGCGCGTACCTTTTGGTTTCATCGTTGCAAAGGACTCTGACATAAAGACGATCTATGACCTGAAGAAGAGGAAACCTAAAATAGCCTTGTTTACGCCGTCAACCGCTTCCGTGCTGCACGTCAAAGCCCTTCTCGCCATGATCCAGCTTGACGAAAAAGATGTCACCTTTGTGCCGGTCACCACCTGGGGAAATAGCACGAAGTCTGTACCGGAGGGGAAGGCGGACGTTGCCTTTACAAGCCCCACATCGGCAGTGACCCAGGAGGCAGAGGCAAGTGCCAAAGGTATCAGGTGGCTGGAACTTCCAAAAGATGATAAAGAGGGTCTCGAGCGATACGCAAAAGTCATGCGCGGTATCTCCTTTGCAACAAACAACAGAGGGGTTAAGTCTGCCCACGGCGTGCATATGGCTGCTAACGTTAACCAGTATTATGTCCGCGGCAATGAAGACCCGGAACTGATCTACCAGTTGGCTAAATGGTTTGACGAAAACTTTGAAAAGTATAAAGACAGGCATCCTGACAATGTGTACATGAGCCTCGACATTCAAAGGGAGAACTTTACTCTTGTCAGACAGAACAATTATCTTCCGGTACATGATGGGATGGTACGCTACCTGAAGGAGAAGGGGAAGTGGACCACCGCCGATACTGCATGGAACGATAAGAACAAAGAGTTGGTAGCGCGGTATGTCAAGGCCTATCATGCTGCCATTGCCGCTGCTGATGCAAAAAAGATTAAGGTCTTTCCAGACAATAAAGAATGGGTGGCATTATGGGAGTCGTACAAGAAAGAACTTCCGCTTTTTGGGCTGCCACAGAAGTAGCGTGGGGAAAGGAACGCTATGCAGAGCGGGGATCCCACAGAAGACCACAAAAAACCCCTCGTAGAAGAGATCAAACGGGCCGAGATGACCAGGTACCCTGGTTTGCCGCGGCCCTTAAAGGTCTGGTTTCTGATTTTATCTACCGCCGGATTGCTGCTGGCCATTTTCTTTATCTTCAACATTGCATACAAAGGAGAGGTGCTTTTTCCCGCTCAATACTATTATCTTCTTATCGCTTTTTATTCTTCCAGTATATTCCTCATTATACCGGCGCGCAAGAAGGATGATAGGGTTCCGTGGTATGATCTCATCGCCGCCTTTGTCACCTTCTGCATTGCCTTTTACCTTTTCCTCAACGCCAATGAGATTACCAATATAGGGTGGAGGACCCCTCCCTCGTCCCTCCAGCTTGTGTTGGGGATCATTTTATCGACCCTGATCCTTGAGACGGGCAGAAGGATTGCAGGCAATATCTATTTCATCGTGTGCCTCTTTTTCGCATCATACCCCATCTTTGCGCACCAGATGCCGGGCATACTCTTCGGTACCCCCCTTAACTTTGCCGATACCATAGGAACGCATATGTTCACTACCGAGGGTATGCTCGGCCTGCCTGCAAAGATCATGGGTGATATCGTTATAGGATTTTTGCTTTTCGCTGCGATGCTCATTGCCTCGGGTGCCGGCGATTTTTTTGTCAGGTTTGCCCTCTCCACCTTCGGCCGATTCAGGGGCGGGCCGGCAAAGGTGGCATGCCTGTCCAGCGCGCTGTTTGGTTCCGTCAGCGGAAGCGCGGTATCAAACGTGGTAGGTACGGGTTCGATTACCATACCGACAATGATAAAGACAGGGTTTGCTCCGCCCCGCGCCGCGGCCATCGAGGCCTGCGCTTCAACAGGTGGCGTGCTGATGCCTCCAGTCATGGGGGCCGTAGCATTTGTGATGGCAGGGTTTCTGAGCATTACCTATCGGGAGGTGTGCATCGCAGCTGCCATACCGGCGATCCTTTACTACCTCGGATTGCTGATGCAGGTTGACGCCTATGCAGCGCAAAGGAGATTAAAAGGGCTGTCTCCGGAGGACGTTCCGTCATTTATAAAAACAATGAAGAGCGGGTGGCCTTATCTTGCGATCCTTGCCTTTCTTGCGTGGGGACTTCTCTATATGGAGTGGGAGATGTATACGCCATGGTATGCCTGTGCGTTGATGTTTTTCCTTTCCTTTTGCAGCAAGGAGACGATGATGACGCCGAAAAGGGTGATCGGCGCCCTTACTACGGCAGGTCAGATAATCACCACTACGATGGGGGCCATGATGCCCGTATCCTTCATCATCGCCGGACTTACCGTCACGGGAAGCGCTGCTTCGTTCACCTCAGGGATTGTCAATCTCGGCGGAGGCAATGTGTTTTTCATTCTCCTATTAGGGGCCATCGCATCCTTTATACTCGGGATGGCCGGTATGTTCGTCTCTGCCTATATCTTCCTTGCGGTAACCCTTGCGCCCGCCGTTATCCAGATAGGAAACCTGAATACCATAGCGGTCCATCTCTTCATCCTCTATTGGGCCATGCTGTCATGCATTACTCCTCCCGTTGCCATAGCCGTGTTCGTTGCTGCGGCCATAGGAAAAACCGATCCTATGAAGACAGGCGTGCATGCGGTACGTCTTGCCATTGTCACCTACTTCATCCCTTTTTTCTTTGTCTATAATCCTGCGCTGGTGTTCCAGGCACATCCTCTTAAATCTCTTTATGCCTTTGTACTTGCCGTGCTTGGGATTGTATTTATCTCTGGAGGTATGGAAGGCTATCTCTGGATGTTTGGGAAGCTGAAACTTTGGGCCCGTTTCCTCTTGATAACAGGAGGTTTCCTCATTGTTTTCCCGGAGACTTATACCGACTTAATAGGGGCCATCCTTATCCTGTCTACCCTTATTGTGCTTAAGCTAACGAGGAAAACTGTAACGGTGCGTGGAATGTAGCAGATAAGATGAAAATTCTATATGAACAAAGTTAAACTGAAGATCAACGGGGTCTGGCATCAGTTTATCGTTGAGCCGGGTCGCGTTCTTCTCGATCTTCTAAGGGAAGATCTCCGGTTGACCGGGACAAAGCAATCCTGCGACAGGAAAGGACAGTGCGGCGCCTGTACCGTTATTGTCAACGGGAAGGCTGTGCGATCTTGTCTTCAGAAAGTGTCAAGGCTTGACGGTGCAGAGGTTATCACCGTGGAAGGCCTCGGCACCCCGGACAACCCTCATTTGATCCAGGAGGCCTATGTCCTTGCAGGCGCCATACAATGCGGGTTCTGTACACCGGGAATGATCATGGCGACAAAGGCCCTGCTTGACCGGAATCCGGATCCCGATGACCGGGAGATAAAGAAGGCGCTTGAGCACAATCTTTGCCGCTGCACAGGATATATTAAAATTATTGACGCGGTAAAACTGTCTGCCCGGTTTCTCCGCGGAGAAACGACACCTGATGCGATCCGGCCCGATCCGAATGGGCCGAAGATCGGGGTCTCTCATCCCCGTCCTTCTGCGATGATCAAGGCCTGCGGTCTGGCAGAATTTGCTGCCGATATCAAGCTCCAGAATGCCCTCGAAGTGGCGGTAACGCGAAGTACGGAGCATCATGCAAGGCTCCTTTCGCTGGATACCTCGGAAGCGGAAAAGATGCCGGGAGTAGTCGGCGTCATGACCGCAAAGGATATCAAAGGCTCCAACCGGATCAAGATCCTCGTTGCCGACCAGCCTATCCTGGCTGAAGAAAAGGTCTATTGTCTTGGGGATGCGATCGCCATTGTGGCTGCCCGGACTAAAGAAGAGGCCCTTGCCGCTTCTGCCGCAGTAAAAATTGTATATGACCCCCTGCCGGTTCTCAAAACACCCGGGGAGGCGCTGGTCACCGGTGCGATCCAACTGCATGCCGACTGGCCGAACCTTTGTTATAGACAGCCCCAGATAAAGGGCGACGCCAAAAAGGCGCTGGCAGAATCCGCTGCCGTGGTAGAGGCGGATTTTTCTACGCAGATCAACCATCAGGCCCCCCTGGAACCTGAGGCTACCGTCGCCTATATGGAAGGCGAGGGTGAAGATGCACAACTGGTAGTTGTGGGGCGGGGCATAAACATCCATCAGTATCTTGCTAATCTCCAGGAGGCCCTTGGATATGAGAATATTCGCTATGAGGAGGCATTCTCAGGCGGGAACTTCGGACAAAAGCTTGCAATGACTTCTGAGGCCATCTCCGGAGCGGCGGCCCTTCATTTCAGACGCCCTGTTCGGTATATCCCCAGCCTTGCGGAATCAATGATTATGACCAGCAAGCGTCATACCTTTACAATGAAGGTCAGGCTCGCCTGCGGAGCAGACGGGAAATTGGCCGCATTTACAATTGATTTTATCATCGATAACGGGGCATACCACATCATCGGCACGACCATTATCAAGCGTGTCCTGTGGATGCTATCCGGCTCATACAATATTCCGAACGTAGACGCCCTTGCGCGGTTGGTATACACCAATAATCCCGCAGGCGGGGCGGCCCGTGGGGCCGGACCTCCTCAGATTACTTTTGCTCTCGAATCGGCAATGGATATGTTGGCCGAAAAGATCGGGATGGATCCTCTGGAGTTTCGAAGGACCAATTCGCTTCTGCCCGGTCAGAGTGTATCTACCGGGATGGTATACGACCAGTGGCCATTCCCGGAACTCTGCGATGCGATCAGACCTACCTATGAGCGGGCTAAAAGAGAGGCAGCGGCTTTGAAAGATGGCCCTGTAAAGCGCGGGGTAGGCCTCGGCACGCACGCCTTCGGTATTGGTGGTCCCGCAGACGTCGGGAGGGTTGCCGTGGAGCTTGACCCCGATAACGGCTTGACGATCTTTGCAGCAGTTGCAGATCCCGGAGAGGGCAATGATTCAATGCTGACACAGATAGCTTCCCATCTCACCGGCATCCCAATGGAAAAGATACGTCTCGTAACACGCGATACGGACCGTACGGCAGGGATGGGTCCGGCAGCGGCGAGCAGAATGACGTATATGGCCGGCGGTTCCCTTGTGCTTGCTATAGAACAGTTGAAGCAGGCAATGAAGGAAGCTGGCGTCGATACCTATGAGGGTCTTAAAAATGTAGGCAAGCCTGTCCATTATCTGGGCTCAAAAATTGCAGAAGGCAAAGAAGCAATTCTTGATCCGGAGACAGGCCAGGGTCCATCTTTTGAATCGCGAGTTCATGCTATTCAGATGGCAGAGGTAGAGGTCAATACCGAAACCGGCGAGGTGCACGTCGTCAGAGTGACCACGGCAGTCGACCCCGGTACGGTGATCAACCCCCAGAACCTTGAAGGCCAGCTGCACGGAGGCATGGATCAGGGCGTCGGATTTGCGCTCAGGGAAGAATATATCCACGGAGAGACAAAGGACTGGTTTACATTCAAGTTCCCGACGACGAAAACAGCCTTTGACATGGATGTGATCATTCGTCAGACACCGCGCACAAAAGGACCTTTGGGGGCTACGGGTGTCGGCGAGATGACTATGGTATGTACAGCACCGGCGGTTATCAATGCAATATACGATGCGTGCGGAGTGAGGATCTATGATCTGCCTGCAACACCGGATAAGATCAAAGCGGCCTTAGCAACCCAGGAGAAGCCTTTGACCTGAAAAATCCAAGGTAACGTGACCGGCTTTTACTGTTCCGATGAATATTGTGGCGTGTTGCAGGTTCAATGAACAAGCCTTCAGCCTCTTAACGAAACATGGGAGATCTCTCACAAAGGTTTTGTACGATCGCCGGCAAAGAGATTCTCGTCGACAATGAAGGTTTTCTGTGGCACGTGGAGGACTGGACAGAGGAAATAGCCGATGCCCTGGCTTTGGAATGCGGCATTGAGAGATTGACCGATGCGCAATGGGCCGTTATTCGTTTTCTGCGTAACTACTTTTCTTATTATGGACGGGCGCCGATGAACCGTGATCTGAAAGCAGGACTTGGGATAAGTCTCCTGAATCTCGAGGCCCTTTTCCCCGGAGGGATTCGACATGGGGCCCGAAGGATAGCCGGCCTGCCCAACCCGAAATCGTGTACATGAAAACAGGTATATAAATGAACAAACTGATCTACCTGGATAACGCCGCAACAACTTTCCCCAAGCCGGCATCGGTTATGAAAAAGATGATAGAGATCTATAGCCGGATCGGCGTTTCCCCCGGTCGGGGAAGTTACGACCTTGCCGCTGAGGCTGACGAGCTGGTAGCCAAGACAAGAAGGAAGGTAGCTGATTTTTTTGGCTCACCCGATCCGGATCGGGTTATCTTTACCGGTAATGCTACCGATGCCTTGAATATAGCCTTGCAGGGGCTGCTCAGGCCTGGAGATCACGCTGTGTCTACCAGGCTTGAACACAATTCCGTCCTACGGCCGCTTTACCATTTACACATGAAGGGTATTATAGAATACGACCTCGTCCCTTTTGACGGCAAAGGTTTTGTCGATCCCGGAGATGTTATCGCGGCGATTCGGCCCAACACGAAGCTGGTCGTTGTCACTCATGCATCCAATGTCCTGGGGACTGTCCAGCCGGTCCGGGAAATAGCACGTCTGTCTGCAGGCTATGGAATACCGTTATTAGTCGATGCCGCCCAGAGCGCCGGTGTGGTTCCCATTGATATGCAATCCTGGCAGATCGCGGGACTGGCATTTACAGGCCACAAATCGATGCTCGCCCCGACAGGCATCGGCGGTCTTGTCCTTAACCGGGAGATAGAAGGCATAGAGCCTTCTCGTTTTGGCGGCACAGGCGTTGACTCAAGAAGCTTGGTTCATACAGAAGCCTTCCCATATAGACTGGAGGCCGGCACCCTTAATCTCATGAGTATCATCGGCCTTTCTGAAAGCATTGAATTCCTTGAGCAGATGGGAATAGAGTCGATCCACGCCAAAGAGATGGCACTATTAAATAAACTCCGTGACGGATTGTCCCTTCTTGACGGAATCGAACTCTACTGCACTGAAAATTTCCCCGATCATGTAGGTCTCCTGACGGCCAACATCCGGGGTATGGACCCGAATGATGCCGGAGCCATTCTGGACGGTGACTTCGGTATCGCGGTCAGGGTAGGGCTTCATTGTGCACCGCTCGTTCACGAAAGTCTCGGCACTTCTCCATACGGCAGCATCCGTTTCAGCATCGGGCCCTTCAACACCAGTGATGAAATAGATCACGTATTAAAAGCCATGGCTGAGATTGCGAGATATGGAAACAGATGAAGATGAATTATTCACCGTTAAAGGTAGAGTGTTAATAGAAAAGACTTGACAAGGCTGCTTGGTGCGGGGAATATATAATAAATTTCAGACCGGCATTTAAAGTCATTAAACAGATAAAGATTTAATCATATTTTCCCGGAGGAGAAATATAAAATGAATAATTACCCTGAGATAACCGATAAGGTGATGAGCGTCGAGGAGGCTGTGAAGAAGTTCATCAAGGATGGCAGCCAGATCGCCCTCGGGGGGTTCACCGTCGTGCGGAACCCTATGGCTGTTGCCTACGAGATCATCAGGCAGGGAATAAAGGACATACACCTTGTGTGCCACTCCCACGGGCAGGCACTCGATGTGATGATAGGCGCAGGATGCGTAAAGAGGCTGGAGATAGCATACGGCGGCAACGGCAGGTACGCGCCGACGTGCATCAGATTTAAAAAGGCGATCCAGAGAGGTGAGATCCAGTTTGAGGATTATTCGAACTACCAGATGACGCTCAGGTTCCTTGCCGGGGCCCTTGGCGTCCCCTTTATGCTGACAAAATCAGGTCTCGGTTCAGACCTTCTCAACCATGAAGGTTTTCCGAAGGAGATCAGAAAAGAGCCGAAGGTGGCAAATAAAAAATTTGCCGTCATGCAAAATCCCTTCAGCGAAGAAGATGACAAAGTGGTGCTCCTTCCGGCCCTTACACCGGACGTTGCGCTTATTCATACACAGTATGTAGGCGAAGACGGAACGGTTCGGATAAAAGGACTCACCTTCGCCGACATCGAGCAGGCAAAATCAGCCGATGTCGTGATCGTGACCTGCGAAGAGATTGTCCCCCGCTCGTTCATCAGGCTCGATCCCGACCAGAATACGCTCCCTCCGTTCTTTGTCGATGCTATTGTGAAAGTCCCGTACGGCGCCCACCCCACGGGATGCTACACCTTCTACGATTATGATCCGAAACATCTGAACCTTTATAAAAAGGTAGCCAACGACGACGGGCTTTTCAAAGAGTACCTCGATGAGTGGATATACGGTCTTTCGTCCTACGATGAATATCTAAACAAGGTCGGTTCAGAGAGCTTGATGAAGATAAAGGCGAACCCCGTTCTCGGATATGCAGTAGGCTTGGACAGAAAATAGGGAGGTTTCAGGATGACCAATTATACCGATAACGAAATGATGGCGATAAGCGCGGGAAGGTTTGTTAAAAACGGCGACATTGTATTCGCCGGCACAGGCCTGTCAATGCTTGCTGCCACGGCGGCAAAACGAATATATGCGCCAAAGGCGGTCATCTTTTTTGAGACAGGGGGCATCGACCCGTCCCTTGAAGAGATACCCATGGCTGTTTCAGACCTCAGGGTTATGTACGGAACGTGTTTGAATTCAGGGCTCATCGAGGCATTCTCAATAGTGGGCCACAGGAGGCTCCACACCATAGCGTTCCTCGGAGCCGCCCAGATCGATCGATACGGAAACCTCAACACAACGGTGATCGGCGACTACTGGAGGCCAAAGACAAGGTTCTCGGGCAGCGGCGGGGCCTGCGACGTCTCCGCGTTTGCGTCAGGGGTCATCACGTTCATGCAGCATGAGAAGCGACGGTTCGTCGAGAAGCTCGACTACCTGACCAGCGTAGGATGGTATAAGGGCGGAGAGTCCCGCAGGAACCTCGGACTCCAGAGGGGAGGGGCGCTTGCCGTTGTCACCAACCTCTGCGTCATGAGGTTTGACGACACCACAAAAGAGATGTACCTCGCAGAGTATTATCCCGGGATCTCTGTCGATAGAATTGTTGAGAATACGGGCTTCCCGATCGATTTGTCCCGCGCGCGGGAGGCGGCCCCGCCATCGGCAGAGGACTTAAGGATCCTGAGGGAAGAGGTAGACCCGCAGAGGCTGATCCTTTAACTACCTGTTCAAGCCTTTATATCAAAAAAGTATCCTCTCCGTTCACGTGCACTGCGCCTTTGGCCGGAACTAATGGCTTGCTCGCTGAAATGTGCAAACTCGCTGTCGCTATGAGCCATGAGCTATATTTACGGTTTGTATCCCGTGAGGCGGATGAAGTTCTTGAAGAGGAGAAGTTCCTTGTCTTCACGGGAGATGGAAAGGGCGAGGATCTTCGAGAGCTCGCTCCTCATTGAGCTGAAGGGAACGTCAGAGCCGAAAAGCACCCTCTCTGGACCGATCGTTCTTACAAATTCATAGATCATATCCTGCGACGCCAGGGCCGTATCAAAACAGATGGATCCCTTGTCTTTGAAGCTCTGCAGGAAATCTCCCGGATATCCGCCGAGCAGGCCGAGGTGGGGGATGATAAGGGGCAGCCCCTCGAACATATCGACAAAACGCTCCGTAAAGGCAAGCTCTTCTTCGAAGATGACGGGCTTTCCGGTCTTTCGTATCTTTTCAACGAGCACGGGGAGGTCCTTATCGTTGAGGACTTTGTAATCAGATGCGGAATCCTGCCATCCCCTCATCCAGTGCCATTTCCCTCCGTAGTAAGGAGCGGGGATCGGATCGAAGCCTGCATCGTCATAATTTTCACGTACATAATGGTAAGGAATGAAATCCGGGATCTTCTTTGATTCATCCAGGACCCGCACATTGATCTCATTGTTCTCAATAGCAGTTGAAGGGAAGGGCATGATGACAACATGGGTGATGCCCGTATCTTCCTGCTGCCTCTGCAGCTCCCTCGTAGTTACGCCGGTGCCGAGCGTGATCGACGGGCCCCAGTGCGTGTGGCTGTCGATAATGATATCGAAATCCATGATTGCAGATGAATACCATAAGTGATAAAGTTTGTAAAGAACAGATGGCTGAATTAAAAACTCCACTCCTCACTGTTGATATCATCATCCGCTACCAGGGCGGGATCGTGATGATCGAACGGAAGAACCCTCCTCCCGGCTGGGCGATCCCAGGGGGCTTCGTGGATATCGGCGAGTCCCTCGAAGATGCCGCTGTCCGCGAGGCAAAGGAAGAGACCTCCCTCGACGTGACGCTCATCGAACAGTTCCACGCCTATTCGAAGCCGGACAGGGACCCGCGCTTCCATACCGTTTCGGTAGTGTTCGTCGCCGACGGGATGGGTGCGCTTAAGGGGAGGGACGATGCGAGGAGGGCAGAGGTTTTTACGGAAAGGTCGCTGCCCGACCGGATCGCCTTCGACCACGCAGACATCCTCGCAGATTATTTCTTCTATCTGCGGACCGGCAAAAGACCGTGAATGGTGTTGGTGGGGAAAACACGATTCCAGGTAAATGTCAGATAATCTTGAGTGGTGTGAGTTTGTTGTCCGGACTGTGCGGCAAATTTATACTTGATTTTATCATAATTAAGTTTTAATTTAAAATATAAACAACTAAAACAGCCTCTCAGGGAGGGACTATGCCGATAATAAAATCCATTTCAAGTCTGCGCAATAGGACAAGAGAAATTTCCTCTCTGTGTCATGAGCAGGACGAGCCTGTTTATCTCACTACAAACGGTGAGGGCGACCTCGTCGTTATGAGTATTAAACATTATGAAAAACTAAAGGCCAGGGTAGAGCTTTTTGAAAAGCTTGCCGTTGCCCAAGCTCAGGCTGCAGATGGGGAAAAGGGATTTACCCATGCCCAGGTTATGAGTAGGCTGCGCAAAAGAATGCATGGCAAATAAATATACAGTTCGTTATCTCCTTGTAGCCGTTGATGATCTCACATCAATTTTTGACTGGATTGCAGACGATAATCCGGCCGGTGCCGGTGCGTTCATCAAAAAACTCGACCGGCATATCCGTAAACTAAAAGAGTATCCACTTCTCGGCAGGATACCCAGAGACGAAAAACTTACAGAATTCGGATATCGTGTCCTTATTGTCGAATCTTACCTGGCATTCTATGTTATTCGCGGTAAAACCATTGAGATTCATCGCGTTATTCACGGCTCTCGTAATTTAGAAGAAATCATATAACCACTTTGTGAGACATAGTGATTTCTTTTAGCCGCCTGCAGTCGGCGCCCGACCGCAGGCGGCTGTTCGCTCATCTAAGGGGGAAAGGGACGCTACCCTTTCAGGACAAGATAGATGGTTCCTCCGTTCCGCTCGACAAGCAGCAAAAGGGATCCTTTATCTTTTGACTTTGCTATCTCAGCCTTCATATCCTCCACTGTTTTTATCGGTGTGCGGTTCACTTCAAGGATCACATCTCCTCTCTGGATGGAGGCTTCTTCGGCAGGGCTTCCCGGCCTGACGCCGACGACCAGCGCGCCGTGGTTTTTTTTGATGCCCAACTGGTGTGCTGTTGCGGCGTTCATATCCTTAAGCTTCAAGCCCCATTTGCCCTGGGATGTTTCTTCTGCAGGCAGTCCGGGGGTTTCCTCATTCTGGAGTCTTTCTATCTTTACCTGCAGTGACGTTTCTTTCCCGTTGCGCACCACGCGCACCGGCACCTCCTTCCCTGCCGGCGTTGAGGCAACGACCGACGGCAGCGCGCGACTATCCTTTATCTCTTTGCCGTTAAAAGACACGACCACATCCCCGCGCTTGACGCCTCCTTTTTCGGCCGGGCCGTCCTTAACCACATCGCTTACCAGCGCGCCCTTGGCCGTTCCAAGGCCGAGAGAGGCGGCAAGTTCCGGGGTTACGTCCTGGATCTGGACGCCGAGATAACCCCGCGTAACCTTCCCTTTTTCAACGAGCTGTGGAACAAGCATTTTCGCAGTGTTCACGGGGATCGCAAACCCAATGCCCTGTCCGTTCGGGATGATGGCCGTGTTTATGCCGACTACCTCCCCCTTCATATTGAAAAGGGGGCCGCCGGAATTCCCGGGATTGATGGGCGCGTCCGTCTGGATAAAATCATCGTAAGGTCCGGCGCCAATCACCCTGCCTTTTGCGCTTACGATCCCTGATGTGACTGTATTGCTGAGCCCGAAAGGATTTCCGATCGCAAGGACCCACTCGCCTACGCGCAGCGCATCGGAGTCGCCAAGGGTTGCCGACTTCAAGGGGGACGGGGCATCTACTTTCAGCACTGCAAGGTCTGTCTTCGGGTCGCGTCCGAGCACCTTTGCCTTGTACTCCCGCTTATCGCTCATTGTGACAACGATCTCCTTCGCCCCTTCCACAACGTGGTTGTTCGTAAGGATCGTGCCGTCGCTTCCTATTATCACGCCTGACCCTGCACCCTGGGCCTTATACGCTGGCGGGCGCTGCATATCACCGAAGTACCGTTTGAACATATCCCCGAAAGGTCCTTCCGGGACCCCCGGCCCTCCAGAAAATCCTGCCGACTGGATCTTGGTCACCTTGATATTGACAACTGCGGGGCCAAGGTCCTGCGCAAGGTCTGCAAACGATGCCGGAGCACCCTGTGCTGCCGGCGCCGCAATGGTAAGCGCCTGCGAATTCCCTGTGAGCCTGAATGATGATGCCATGAGGAGACCTGCGAGCAGGAACACGAAGGCTATCCCCACGAGGGCCGGGAACCCGAAATGCCTGTCTTTGAAATAGTGTTTGATCTGATTCATCATGTGTCATCCTCCTGTTCTGATTTTCCGGGAACATCCCTTCCGGGATCCCGGGTTTTTTGCTTCCCTGTAGATATAGTAATCGAGAAAGATTAAGATGAGATTAGAGCAGGATTAGAACTTTTTAATCTGCATCCAGCGACCAGTATCCGGTCACGCCTCACGAATTACGGCTGTTCTCGCCGAACGCCGAACGCTTTACGCCGAACGTTTTCTTGGAAACCGCGATATACGAAATACGATATACGGTCATTAGGCCGGCTGTGAGCGCAACGGAAGATAGACCCTGAACACGCTTCCTTCGCCGGGTATACTTTCGAGTTCGAGCTTCCCCCCGTGTGCTTCGGCTATGGACTTCGCAATCGAAAGACCGAGACCCGATCCTCCCTGTCCCGCGGAACGCGCCTCCTGCGACCGGAAGAACCTCTGGAAGACCTTTTCCTGTTCCTCAGGGGGGATTCCGGGGCCCGTATCTTTAACGCTCAGTACCGCTGCTTCGCCCGCTCGTTCAATTGAAACCTTCACCGTGCCCCCGGGAGGGGTGTATTTTATTCCGTTGTCGACAAGATTGAGAAAGAGGCGCCTCAGGTGCGCGTAGTCCCCCGTTGTTTCGAGCGGTTCAGTGCTGCCCATGGTCAGGCCTATCGATTTCTCCCGGGCAAGCGGAGCGGTTTGATGCAGTACCTCTTCAACAAGATGAACAAGGTCAACGGACTGCGAATCCATCCTGAGGACCCCGGCATCTGCCCTTGCAAGGAGGAGGAGTCCCTCGACGATGCGGGAGATCCTTTCTATCTCCTCCAGCGCGCTTTTTAATATTGCCGTGTATTCTTCCGGGCCTCTCTGTGAACGGAGGGCTACTTCAATCTCACCCCTGAGAATGGTCAGCGGCGTTTGCAGCTCATGGGAGGCGTCAGCCGTGAACTGGCGCATTTCCACAAAGGCATCATCCAGGCGGCCGAGCATATCGTTCAGCGTTTCCGCAAGCCTGTCAAGTTCATCTTTTGTGCCGGCAAGCTCCAGGCGCGCATTCAGTTGTCCCGCGCCTATCTGTCTCGCTGTTTCGGTCATGCTGTCAACCGGTTTCAAGGCCCTGCGTGCGAGCATCCACCCGCCCCCGCCGGCGAACACCAGCGCAACGGGAAGGAGTACGAGGACTATCAAAAGAAAGCGGTACATGGCGCTGTAAAAGCCTTTTCGCGACATGCCCACGCGCACCACATTGACAAGCCTTCCGGATTCGACCACGGGCCACGTGAGGATCCTGACGGGATATGCGCCGGCAACCGTCATTGTCTCAAAAGTGGCGATGCCCCTCAGGGCGTTCTCCTTTGCTTCTTTTGTAAGAGGGTATCCCTTCAGGCCCGAGAGGCCTTTTTCAAAATTTCCGAACGGGTCGAACCAGTCGAAATAGCGCTCAACCGGCGGAAAGCCGAAAAAACGGCGGAATACCTCATCCACATCAAAGGGCGAGTATTCCCTCGTCTTGTCTTTTGCGTTTTCGGCAAGGGCGATCGCAACGCTTTTGAGCGCCGAATCCGTCTCCTCATAGAGTGTATATGCCACCACAGAGTAGGTGATCCCTCCGAGAATAAGGAAGCTGACAGCCAAAATGCCGGTATACCATATTGTGAGCCTGAACCTTATAGAGCGTAAGCGCATGTCTACCCTGTTTTCAGAATATATCCCACGCCCCTTACGGTGTGGATCAGCTTTACACCGTGCCCGGCGTCGATCTTTTTCCGCAGGTAATTGACATAGACGTCGATGACATTTGTCTCCGTGTCAAAATCATAGTTCCATACATGATCGGTTATCATTGTCCTGGTCAATACGCGGCCTGTGTTCCGCATGAAATATTCAAGAAGCGAGAATTCCTTCAGCGTCAGGATGATCTCTTCACCTCTTCTTGCGGCAGTGCGCCTGACAGGGTCGAGTGTCAGGTCGGCGACCTGAATGACCGTTGCATCCGCGTCTCTTGTGCGCCGCAACAATGCCCGTACCCTGGCGATGAGTTCTTCAAACGCAAAGGGTTTTGTAAGATAATCATCCGCCCCTGCATCAAGGCCGAGGACCTTGTCCTCGATGGTAGCCCTTACCGTCAAAAGGAGAACAGGGGTTTTAACCTTTTCATCACGGAGCTTTTTGAGAATTGTGAGGCCGTCAATGCCGGGAAGGTAGATATCGAGGATGATGAGATCGTACGACTGGTCCGCGGCGAAATTCAGGCCATCCTTGCCGTTATGCACCACATCGACGGCATACCCTTCTTCCAGCAGGCCCTTCTTTACGAAGTGCGCGACCTTTTTTTCGTCTTCAACGACCAGAATCTTCAACGGCCTTCCCCTTATCCATCATCTTCTGATAACACAAGTCTCAGAAAACTTCAACCTCCCGCAGCATCTGTTCTCCTCCTTGCCGTAAAGTGTAAACCATGTATCCGGTCTGTTTTGTAAACTATGTTACCAGTTTGTACCAACACCGTTCCCTCTCCCCCCGCGGGAGAGGGTCAGGGTGAGGGGGCTTGATCAATTTTATGGAAGAGGGTTGTAAAAAATAATTATTTCTGACATGATAAAATAAGAGTCCGAACAGGGGGGTCAATTCATAAGCAAACAATCGCAATGTAAAATCCTGCCACTGACAACCCGTTGTCAGAGGCAGATGTATATATTGAAAAAAGAGCCTTTAACTGACAGCCCACGGCTCATATTTTTTTGCCATTGGGGGGTATAGTTTCTTGCTGCTGCATTAACTCATAAACCGGGGGGGTAGAAATGGGTTCTTCCTTATCATTCGCGGTCAGAAGGTAATGCTGGACAGAGACCTGGCAATGCTCTATGGAGTGGAAACAAGGGTATTAAATCAGGCTGTCAGGAGAAATATTGAGCGCTTCCCTGAAGACTTCATGTTTCAGCTAACAAAAGGCGAGATGGACAATTGGAAATCACAGATTGTGATATCCAATAAAGAGAAAATGGGACTCAGGAGAAGACCCTATGCCTTTACAGAGAATGGCGTGGCAATGTTATCAAGCGTTCTAAACAGCAGCAAGGCGATACAGGTCAACATTCAAACAATGAGAACATTCACTAAAATAAGGGAGATGATCGCATCTCATAAAGAGCTTGCAAAAAGGTTGACGGTCTGTTGCCCAAATCGATTTAACGCCGGAAAACTGTTTTGCTCCCTGCTCCTTGCGCATAATTTACCCTTGCAGCGATTCAGTTCCGCTCGATGCCCGAACTTGACCTGGTCTTCAAACAGCGGGCATCGGCCTCGCCGCGGCCTGGCCGCAGGCCCGCTTCACTTCATCGGCAGGGACCCAAATTATGCTTGAAGTCGCGACTCGCAAAAAGTTTTTCCGGCTTATAATGAAAAAAAGTGCTTTGGGCAACAGGCCGTTGAAAGAACTCGAGAAAAAATATGATTCCCAGTTCAAAGTGGTCTTTGATGTTCTGCAAGGCCTTATGGAACCGCCGGCAAAACCGAAACGGAAGATAGGATTCCTGGCCGGCGATGAGTGAGGCGCGGCGGGAATTGCAAAAAAGAATTATTTGTGACATGATGGGAAAGGGTCTGACAACCCGTTGTCAGAGAGGGGTGGTAAACTATTTGTAGTCGGGTTTTGCGGTGAGGGGTTCTTCAGGGGAGCGGCATTCAGGACGGTGGGAAATCGTAGATTCAATGAAGCGGATTCCGACGCAGTATATTGTATTCGATATAGAGACCACAGGGTTGTTTGTGGAGAAGGGACACAGGGTTATTGAGGTCGGTGCGATTAAAGTGGATGGAGGTGCGATGGGGGAAGAGTTTCAGAGTCTTATCAATACCGACAAGCCAATAGCGAAGGCGGCGTGGAAGGTGCACGGCATCACGGCGGAGATGCTCGCCGGACAACATGAGGCAAAAGAGGTTTTCTCAGCCTTTAGGGATTTTGCCGGCACAAGTACGCTTGTCGCCCACAATGCTGCCTTTGATGTAGGTTTTCTCCGGAGAGAATTTATGAGGGCAGGACTTGTTTTTAACAGTCGCCATAAGTGTACCCTGGAGATGAGCCGGAAACTGTTCCCCGGACTTGGGAATTACAAGCTTGAAACAATAGCCCGGCATCTCGGCATACCGGTGGATAAAACCCGCCGACACCGAGCCCTCGACGACGCCCGGCTGACGGCACAGGTGTGGATTGAGATGGGGAAGGAATGAACGGATTCGAACGTTTTCCAGACGGCGCTCTTGATGGAATGAATTCGCCATATCCTTTCCAAAAGGTTTTATGATAAATTTAGTGAGGAAGGATGCTTGACATAAAGGAGGTATTGTCATGAAGGGTCATAGAACAAAACCCAGGATTAGTATGAAACCTGAGGTGTGCGGAGGAAGACCGTGTATCCGGGATACGCGAATTGAGATCGCAGTGATCCTGGACGGATTAGCAGAAGGCATGACAGAAGCCGATCTTATTGACCATTATCCCCAGCTTACCACGGAGGACATCCGGGCTGCATTAGCATACGCTGCCGAATTGTCCCATGAAGGTATCTGGAAGACGGCTGTGTCGGCATGAGATTGAAGTTAGATGAAAATCTGTCCCGGCACTTGAAGTCTGTTCTCGAGAACCTCGGACATGACGTTAAAACGGCGGCAGATGAGAATCTCCTGTCCCGCCCGGATACAGAGATAGCTGCTGCAGCAAACAGAGAAGACCGGATGCTGTTCACGCTCGACATAGAATTTGCCGACCTTCGCAAATACGCCCCGGGTTCCCATCCCGGCATCGTCTTATTTCGCCCTTCTTCATTCGGCCCTTTGTCTGTTAATAGATTTATCGCCGAATTTGTCCGTTCTACCGATTGTTTCCTGTGTTGCGATTGTTGATGCTGCCAGAATTCGCGTCAGATCACCGCAGAAACGCACATAACCAGCATAAGCAGGTGCCGACACAGTAGGAGTTTACAAGACGAAATGGGGGAGAAGCGTTGAAAGACACGCCGAGCTATTTCCGATACTGGGGTAAGGCCGATCCGAACTATTCGGGAGAACCGAAGTGGCATCCACTGGTGTATCACTGCCTTGATGTGGCGGCGGTAGCCGCGGCGTGGTGGGATCAGAGCCTTGCTATTCGTCATGCATTCGCTTCTGCTTTTGGGGTTCGGAAGAAGGATGCAGGTCAGTTGCGCGCGTGGGTTCTTTTCTTCACAGCCTTACATGATATAGGGAAATTTGATGTCAGATTTCAGATGAAGTCAAAGGAAACTCTCCCAGAATGCTGGCCTGAATTAAATCTTAATGATGTTGATACCGTCCCACATATCATGAAGATCTTCAACCACGGATCGGCTGGTTATGCTTGGACCGCAAAAGAATATTCGCAGTGGCTATCAGACAACGATGATGATTATCAAATATGGGATGCATGGCGGCCGTGGCTGAGCGCGGTCACGGGCCATCACGGGGACCTTTCCGAAAACAGCAACCTTAATCCGCCGGACGGCGAGGAATATGTAGCCGAACATGATCGGGAAGCACGTGCAGCCTGGGTCAAGACCATTCATGACTTTTTCCTTCGGCGCAGGAGTGCATTCATTTCAGACCTACCGCCTGCTTGTGGTGAGGCAGCAATGATGCTGCTGGCGGGGTTTTGTTCTATATCGGATTGGATTGGTTCCCACCAGGGTTATTTCCACTATGCTGAACCGGCTAAGGAATGCACAAGGTATTTTGCCAGTCGAGTGCAATCAGTCAAAAGAAGGAAGCTTCTATTTCGGCTAGGTCTAATCGAAAGACCATCCCGATATGGAGGAATAGGGGTATTGCTTGATGCTGATGCGCACCCTCGTGGCGTGCAAGTCTTGGTTGATTCCTTTCCTCTATCGCCCGGCCTTACTATTATTGAGGCTCCCACTGGCTCGGGAAAGACAGAAGCGGCAATGGCATACGCCTGGCGGCTTTTGGAAACGGGGCTTGCCGATTCGATTGTCTTTGCTCTTCCGACTCAAGCCACCGCCAACGCAATGCTCAAAAGGCTGGAGGCATTTGCCGATAAGGCTTTTGACGGGCAGGGAACAAATGTAGTGCTGGCACATGGAAAACGCAACTTCAACAAGGAGTTCCAGCGGCTTGTCGAAGCGGGCACGGGCCATACACCACAAAGAAGAAATGAAAGTTCAACCCAATGCTCGGCGTGGCTGGCACAAAGCAGGAAACGTGTTTTTCTCGGCCAGGCGGGCGTATGCACGATTGATCAGGTTCTCCTTTCGGTGCTTCCTGTAAAGCACAAATTCGTCCGAGGGTTCGGGATCAATAAATCGGTGCTTATTGTCGACGAAGTGCATGCCTATGACAGCTACATGCACGGATTGCTATCGCAAGTTCTGTCCCGCCAGCGAGAATCAGGTGGAAGTGTTGTGCTTCTATCTGCTACGCTCCCCCTCCCCGTGCGTGCTTTTCTTTTGGAGACATGGCAGAGCGCAGAGCCCTCGTCCAATGGCTATCCTTTGGTTACGTATACATCTGGAGAGAAGCTTCTGCCGATGACGCTTCCAGATGAACACCGGCCTGAGCAGTATCGCGTTTCGGTTGAGTGCCTAGCTCTGCCTAACGCTTTCCCTGATGAGGACCTGCTGCAAAGGGTTGCCGTAGCGGCGAATGCAGGTGCAAGGGTAGCGTTTGTCTGCAATCTTGTCGATGACGCTCAGCAAATCGCAAAGAGTCTTCGTGCCATTCTTGATAACACCCTCATTCCAGTTGATGTCTTTCATGCCCGCTACCGATTTCTTGATCGACAGACGAAGGAAGGTTCAGCATTAGAATCCTACGGAAAGAATGCGCCGCGTAATGGCGGACGGATACTTGTGGCTACACAGGTGATAGAGCAGAGTCTTGATCTGGATTTTGATTTAATGTTTACGCAAATTTGTCCAGTCGATCTTCTCTTTCAACGCCTGGGAAGACTTCACCGGCATCCACAGAAACGCCCTTTGGGATTTGAGTTCCCGCACTGTATTGTAGTAACCGCCCAAAATTGGAAGTATGGACTGCACAAAGAGATTTATGGGAATACCCGAGTTCTATGGAGAACGGAAACTCTGCTCCGCAATATAGGGGGTGGCATCAAGGAGATTTTATTCCCCAATGCATACAGAGAATGGATAGATGCGGTCTATATGCGTGATGATTGGGAAGGGGAACCAAGCGAAATTGCCTGCGAATATGATGCCTTTAGCGCATTGCAGCATCATAGAAGAAGCGAAGCCGAAAGGCTTACTTCAATGAGTATGACTCAGTTCCGCGATGAGGATAACCGAATCACCTCCCTCACTCGCGACAGCGAAATGAACCTTATGGTAGTCCCGGTTCAAAAAGGACGGACACTTCTTGATGGATCCTCTACCAAAGGTCTGAGCGAAGGTGCACTTTTGGAATTGCTCGACCTTAATAGTATTCCTGTACCGGCAGGATGGGACAAGTATCTCCACGGATGTGACCGCGATGAGGATGGCCGCTATTTTCTCGAAATGGGCTTCGATACTCTCCGCTGGGTATGCCGAAGAGGGAAATGTGAATTCAGTTATACCACTGATTTTGGATTGGAAAGGAGGAAGGAATGAACCTGCTCTATGATCCTTGGATTCCCGTGCGCTCCGATGGCGGCACGGGTGAATTTCGCCAAATTACGTACGAAGAGTTGCTATGTCAGGAAGGAAGCTGGCAAATCAGCTTACCTAGGGACGATCTGGAAATGGCGTGCCTTCAATTGCTCATATCTCTTACCCAAGTACTGTTTTTACCATTTGATTATAAGATACTGCGGCGGAGGCTTGATACTCCATTAGGTAAGGGAGAATTTTCTGCTGGTCTTGCACAGGTAGAATCGCGATGGTTTGATCTATCCGACCCCACAACGCCTTTCATGCAGATACGGGAGGTTAATGCTGACGAGGCAACGCCAATCCAGAAGCTTTTAGTGGGAATGCCGGAGGGAAACAATCATTCATTTTTCAACGAAGTTGGCGAAGTGCGGCATCTGAGCGCAGCATGCACGGCAATCGCGCTCTTCAATCAAGCTGTTAATAGTCCCAGTTTCGGTGGGGGGTTTAAAGGTGGACTTCGTGGGGGAGCCCCGGTAACCACTCTTGTATTGGGTGAAAGTCTTCGTGATTCTATCTGGCGGAACGTAATCACATTGGATCGGGTCAAAAGTAGAATCGGAAACAACTATAATTATGATTTGTCTAAAGATAAACCGACTTGGGTGCAGCACATTTCTCGAAAAGAAACGATTTATACCTCTGATATAGGTCTCTTGAGAGGACTCTTTTGGCAGCCCGCGCATGTTGAACTTACACCTCCAAAATATAACAGTATGTGTGATTTGCTTGATGTACCAAGCAAAATCATCTATGAAGGCTTCAAGAAAGAAAAGTTTCCGTACGATCTCGTTGGGGTATGGCCACATCCTCATGGAGTTATGGTAACGACAATAAAGGAAACAAAGAGCAAGGGGAAAAAGGTCGATCAAAAATTTATATCATTTGTATACTCTGCTCCAGCATGGACACAACTCACAGAATTTACAGTACCGCGCTCAACCGAGAAGACTTCAAAGGATAAAGAGACAAAGACAACGGAATCGACGATGCCTGCGGAGTCAGTTCTCCAGCACTCCGAACTGCTTCCCGCTTCATGGTTTCATATGCTCGTGGGAGGGTATTTAACAAACAAGGCATCGATACTTCAGCGCCGTCATGATCTTGTCAGTATTGCTCAAGGATGGGACGGAGACAAGGGTAGGTTGAAACAACTGGTTGATTTGGGCCTCGAAGCAAAGGAATCGCTCCGAAAGAAGCTATACATAGCAGTCACCGGTGACAAGAAGCGTGGACTCAAAGGTATTGGCTCCGATATTCAGAAAAAGGGCGTAAAATTATTCTTCGTATTCACAGAAGGGATGCTACATGAAATCTTACAGGACCAAATGACCTTTCGTGATTTCAAAACGGCCCGAGAACAATGGCTTAAATCTCTGGAATCCATCTGCATGGATATATTCAAGAGCCTCACAGATCCATACACGATGAAACCGGAGCTGATACCCATCATCGTTTTTGCAAAACGTTTACTCAGCAATGAGTTAATAACTCTGAAAGATGGAGGTGCTCAAAATGGCGGGAAGCCAAGAAAAAAACAAAAAAAATCCTGATGTGTATACCGATTTGTATCATCGTTTTATGGCTCTTGATAATGGGTTGAAGGCAGCGTTGCGCCGCGTGCCAGAGCCTGAAGAGCTACGGGATACAGCTGCTTTTTACAGACTCTTCTATCAGGCAAGACCTGACGACGCGTGGTTGCGGGTCGTCTTCCTTTTACCGTGGTGCACACAGTGTAAAGAGGGGGCGGAAAATATCACGCCTCGGTTCGGAACTCAGATGGCTGGTAAAGTAAATGAAATGCGGATTCTCCAAGTGGCGCGGGCAAAGGAGCCATTGGATATTATTCAATTTCGTCGTTTGGCAATTCAAATTCGCCCAATCGTTGATTGGGCTCGACTCGGTAAAACTCTGTTTTACTGGACTCGTGAAGATAAACGCAGTATCGTGGAAGATTTCTATTATCCTCAATCTAACTACAATAGGAAAGGAGTAAGATCATGAACAGCAAAAACTTTATTAACTATCACATTCTCATTTCCCACAGCCCGTCGTGTCTAAATAGGGACGACATGAATATGCAAAAAACAGCGATTTTTGGAGGAGTAAACCGAGTAAGGATTTCAAGTCAATCTTTGAAGAGGGCAGTTAGGATGAGCAATTACTACAAAACCTACATTGGAAAACATTCTTTCCGCACACGAGATTTGGACTTGGCAAAACAACAACTATATGAAGCGCTCGGAAAAGAAGGCTATGATCGATCTTTAATCGAAGAAGCAGCAAACCGCTTCGTAGCAGCGGCACCCGTACCCGACGAGAAAGATGAAGATCAGATCACCCAAGACGTTCAAGAAGATGATCAGGATGCTGAGACAAAGAAAAAACTGGCTGTGGCACCATGGGTAGTAGGGGAGATCAAAGTCCTTTGCGATGCTATCCGGGATGTGAAAACCGAGAGTTTGGATGACAAAGAACGCGAAAAAGCCATGAAAAAGGTTGGAAAGGAAGTAGGCAAAGGCAAGGATAAGAAGAAACTTACAGAGGCAGATTGTCTTGAGATAGCCCTAAACGAAAAGATAACAAAACGACTTAAGGATCGTATAAAGACATTACGAACCGCCATCGGGACGGCATTAGATATTGCACTCTCCGGACGCATGGCTACCAGCGGCCTCATGATGCCCGTTGACGGTGCCTTAGCCGTTGCCCACGCCATAACAACTCATACCATAGAACCTCAGGACATTGACTGGTTCACGGCGGTGGACGATCTTGTTGAGGATTCTGGTGAGACAGGGGCGGGACATCTCAACACGCAACAGTTCTCGGCAGGTGTTTTTTATCGTTACGCCAGTCTCAATCTCAAACAGTTGCAGGTGAACCTCGGCCTAATTACGGATATGAAAGCCAATGAGACGCCCGAGTCCCGTGCTCAGGCGCTGAAGATTGCCGGCCACCTCTTCAATATGCTCGCAACCGTAGTTCCAACAGCCAAGCAACAATCCTTTGCTGCCCACAACCTTGCCGATTTTGCTATTGCCTCTTTTGCTGATCAGCCGATCTCCCTTGTGAACGCCTTTGAGATGCCCGTCCGACAGGAAAAGATTGGCGGATATCTGGCACCTTCCATTGCAGCCTTGGGTGAATACTGGGAGCGAATGAACGACTTCTACTCTTTGGATGAGGTTGCTGCTGTAGCGTCAAGTAAAAAGATCGAATCGTCAAAGAAACTCACAGTTTGTCGGACAGCAAAGGAACTTCAAACCTGGATCGAACAGGACGGTAAAAACAAGATAAACAAGAATGGAGGGAAAGATGGCTCGGTTTCTGATTCTTAGACTTGATGGTCCCATGCAATCATGGGGTACGCATACCTATGAAGACTACCGGCCAAGCAATCTTTTCCCGACAAGAAGTGGACTTGTCGGGTTACTGGCTGGTTGCTTGGGTATCGAGAGAAGCGACCATGCGAGCCTAAGGTCGTTGGCCCAAGGGATTGACATAACTGTCAGAGTGGACCAGAAGCCGTGGAGGCCTGAACAGGCAGAAAATAACCATCACGGAAGGAAAACCCCGTTAAAGCTGACTGATTATCACACTGTCCTGAAAGCGCGTCGTGCGAACCGCGATCCAAAGGAAGGTGAAACGATCGAAACAAGAAGAGAATATCTGTTCGATGAATCGTTTACTGTGGCAGTCGCGGAAAAGGGAGACCATCCTTATAGCCTCGACACTATAGCGGCCCATCTTAAGAAACCGGTTTACACCCCTTTTCTCGGAAGACGTTCCTGTCCTATAGCGCACCCTCTTTTCTTTGACGAATGGTTGGAGGCAGTGAACGGAAAAGAGGCGTTGGAAGCTACCCCCGTTATTGGAGGAACAATCTACGCTGAATCAATAGAGGTTGCAAACAATCAGCGTCTCTTAATGCGCGACGTGCCTGAGCATAGACGCTATCGAAGCTTCGCCACCCGGATAGTTTTCATTCACTCAAAATCAAAGGAGGTTACAGAAAGTGTATCTGAGCCGAATTGAAATTCCATGGAGTACCGTGCGTAATCCTTACAGGATTCATAAGGATATCTGGCTATTATTCCCCGGTATGAGCAAGGAAGCAAGAAGAAGTTTGGAAGATGAACGACAGGGTTTTTTGTTTAGAACTGAGAGTATTCATCCCGGTCGTCCGGCCAGACTCTTTGTTCAATCGCGTCAATCACCGGTGCCTTCAGAAAAAATAGTCGTAATAGCGACGAGGGAATTTAACCCCAAGCCAACCGAGCGGCAGATGCTTTCATTTCTCCTGACTGCCAACCCAGTGAAGACTATAACCGACGAGAAAGGGAGTAGGACTGCCAAGGATAAGCCGAAGAAATGCCGGGTGCCCTTGATAAAGGAAGACCAGCAAATAGATTGGCTGCGTACAAAGCTGAAAGACACGGCAGTGATCGAATCGGTGAAGGTACGCCCTCTTCCCCCAATGTTTTTTTGGAAAAGTGGAGAATCGGGGAAACTTGCCCCTGTTGAGTTTGAGGGACTATTACGTGTCACCGATTCAAGAATGCTTGTGACGGTCATCCAGAATGGTATCGGTCCCGCCAAAGCCTTCGGTTGCGGACTGATGCTTGTGAGGCGAATATGAGTGATGATAGAATTGATCCGGCAAAAAATAACATTTCCACTGTCTATGAGCAGATAAAGACCATTCTGGCCGAAGCGCGGAGACAGGCGTATCGGGCCATAAATATAGCGATGGTGCAGGCGTACTGGAACATCGGTCGGTTGATTGTCGAGGAAGAGCAGCGGGGAAAGGAACGAGCGGAGTATGGCACAAGGCTTATCCTTGAGTTGTCGAAAAGGCTGTCAGCGGAGTTCGGTAGAGGTTTTGACAAAACGAATCTCTGGAATATGCGAGCCTTCTTCCTGTCTTACCCAAAAATCGACGCAGTGCGTCGAGAATTATCCTGGACTCACTACCGTCTCCTGCTCAAGATCGAACGCGAGGATATACGACAGTTCTATATGGAAGAAAGTGTCGCTGGCAATTGGAGTACTCGACAACTTGAACGACAGATCAATTCCTTCTATTATGAGCGTCTGCTGGCCAGCCAGGACCGAAAGGCCGTTAGAGATGAAATTGCCCAAATAGAACAGGAACCCAAGCCTGAAGACCTAATCAAAGACCCGTATGTACTTGAATTCCTCCGGCTTGGAGATGCCCCAAGTTTTCGGGAAAAGGAACTGGAAGGAGCCCTGATCGGCAAGTTGCAGGACTTCCTGCTGGAACTGGGAAGGGGGTTTTCCTTTGTGGCACGGCAGAAGCGGTTCACCCTCGATGGTCAGCATTTCTATATTGACCTTGTCTTCTACAACTATATTCTCAAATGTTTTATTCTTATCGACCTGAAGGTGGGTACGCTTACACACCAGGACCTGGGTCAGATGCAGATGTACGTCAACTATTATACACGCGTGCTGATGAGCGATGGCGACAACCCGCCCGTCGGCATTATACTATGCTCCGACAAAAGCGATGCGGTAGTGCGATATACGCTCCCCGAGGATAACAAACAGATATTCGCCTCCCGCTACAAGCTTTACCTGCCTACCGAAGAAGAGTTGGCAGCAGAATTGTTGAGAGAACGCGCAATGTTCGAAACGGAAAAGAGACTCGAGAAATGACAAATGACGAGGGTCGAATTACAAATGACGAATTTAAGTTCAACGGTCAAATCATCCGACATTCCGCATTCAAAACTCGATATTTAAAAGAGGGGGGATAGCATGGAATCTCACATAGCGGTTTTCAGAGGCAAGGAAATCAGGAAGACGATTCACAACAGTGAGTGGTGGTTTGCGGTTACTGATGTCGTTGCGGTATTAACAGATTCTGTAGACCCGGCAGGATATATCAAGGATATGCGCCGTCGTGACGCAGAGTTATCCAAAGGGTGGGGGCAAATTGCCACCCCCCTTTGGATAGATACTCCCGGAGGAAAACAAAAGGTCAACTGCGCCAACACGGAAGGGATCTTTCGTATCATCCAGTCTATCCCCTCTCCTAAAGCGGAGCCGTTCAAGCGCTGGCTGGCAAAGGTCGGCTACGAGCGGGTGCAGGAGATTGAAGACCCGGAATTGGGAACGAAGAGAACCCGTGCGCTGTACAAGGCCAAAGGCTATTCTGATGACTGGATAGAAAAAAGAATGCGCGGGATAGCTGTACGCGCCGAGTCGACCGACGAATGGAAGAGACGGGATGTCGGGGCCGAGCGTGAATATGCCATTCTGACTAATGAAATCACCAAAGCCACGTTTGGGTTGACCCCTTCAGAATACAAGGACCTGAAGGGATTGGAACGCGAAAACCTCCGGGATCATATGAATGATCTTGAGTTGATATTTTCAATGCTGGGCGAGGTGGCCACCACTGAAATCACGAAGGTACAAGACACTCAAGGCTTTGATGAAAACCGCACTTCCGCCCGTAAAGGCGGTCGGATTGCCATTGACGCCCGTCAGGAATTGGAAAAGGAAACAAAGAAAAAGGTTTTAACTTCGGAAAATTATCTGGTTACACAACAGAAATTCAAAAAGGTTAAAGGAAAGTGAGCAATGAAATCATTGGATCGTGAGTTCCTTGAAAGACAGGCGATCCCCCTGGAATTTGCCGGAACGATCCGCTTGCTCGGCGAATATCGGGGGAAGCAGGAGCTGTACAAAAAACAGGTGCCGCAAATTTTGAACACACTAAGGCAGGCAGCTCTTATCCAGAGCACGGAATCGTCAAATAGAATTGAGGGGATTACAATTGAAGAAAGAAGGCTGAGGCCGCTTTTGGATAAGGGGGCTGAGCCTGAAAACCGTTCTGAGGCCGAAGTCCTCGGTTATAAAAATGTTCTCTCCCGGATTCACACTAACTATGACAGGTTTACGATTACCCCGGAGACGATCCTGGGGATTCACAAGGATATGTTGGGCCACACCGATATTCCAGCCGGAAAGTGGAAAACACGGGACAACACAATAGAGGAAAGGCTCCCCGACGGACGCTGGATTACGCGGTTTATTCCTGTTTCTGCGTCCGAGACACCCTTCTATATGTCTGAATTATGTAACCGCTTTAACCGTCTGTGGGGAGAGGGCAGGGTAGACCATCTCCTTTTGATTTATGCCTTTGTTCTTGATTTTCTTTGTATTCATCCTTTTGCAGATGGGAACGGGAGGGTTTCAAGGTTGCTTACGATGCTTCTGCTCCATCAAAGCGGTTACGAAGTCGGTCGATATATAAGCCTTGAGAGACTGATAGAAAAGAGCAAGGATGACTATTACAGGGTCCTGAAAAGCGTTTCAGAGAAATGGAACGCAGGAGGGCATTCCATCCTTTCCTGGTGGGAATATAGCCTTGGTTTACTTATTGCCGCGTATAGGGAGTTTGAGCATCGTCTGAACACTGCAAGGCCAGACAGAGGATCAAAAACAACCCTGATTCGGGAGGCCATTGAACATCTTCCCGAAATATTCAGTATTGGAGATGTGGCCCGGGCCTGCCCGGGTGTGAGTCGTCCAATGATTCGTGTGATAATTGAATCGCTTCGACGGGAAGGGAAACTTGAAATTCATTCGACAGGCCGGGGGGCCACGTGGCGGAAAACGTGATAATAACTGTTAATCGTGATAATAAACGTGATAATAACTTACCCTTTGAAAAGGGGTTATTTCTATGACAGAGCCTATTCTTCCTCCCCTTAAACCCATCCCCATTAAGGACCGGATATCGGTAGCTTACGCAGAGAAAGGGAATATCGATGTGCTTGATGGGGCGTTTGTCGTGGTCGATAAGAACGGGGTGCGCACGCATATTCCCGTGGGTGGGCTTGTCTGTCTTATGCTTGAACCGGGAACGCGCGTTTCCCACGCAGCAGTGACACTCGCATCGCGTGTGGGGTGTCTTCTCGTATGGATCGGTGATGGAGGCGTAAGACTCTACGCATCAGGGCAGCCGGGAGGGGCGAGGGCAGACAGGCTCTTGTACCAGGCAAAGCTGGCCCTTGATGATGATGCCCGTCTGAAAGTCGTTCGCAAGATGTATGAGATGCGATTCAGAGAAAAACCGCCTGAAAGGCGCAGTATCGAGCAATTGCGGGGCATCGAGGCGGTGAGGGTCCGGAAGATGTATGAGTTGTTTGCCCGTCAATATGGTGTCAAATGGATTCACCGGAATTATGACTATGCCGAATGGGAAAGCGGCGATACGCCAAACCGTTGCCTCAGTTCTGCAACGGCATGTCTCTATGGTGTTACAGAAGCAGCTATATTGGCGGCAGGATATGCACCGGCAGTGGGCTTCATCCACACAGGCAAGCCTCAATCCTTTGTTTATGATATTGCAGACCTGTTCAAATTCGAGACAGTGGTGCCGATGGCCTTTCGTATTGCGTCAAAGAATCCCAAAGAGCCGGAACGGGAAGTACGTATAGCATGTCGGGATGCATTTCGGCAGAGCAGATTGCTCCATCGCATAATCCCGACAATCGAGCAGGTGCTTTCTGCAGGGGGCATACCCTTTCCCCGGAGACCTGAAGAGTCAGTGGCGCCGGCAATCCCAAATAAGGAGGGCATAGGCGATGCTGGTCATCGTGGTTGAAAATGTACCGCCGAGATTGCGCGGGCGCCTGGCGATCTGGTTACTCGAAGTTCGAGCAGGCGTATATGTGGGAAACGTTACAAGAAGGGTGCGGGAGATGATCTGGGATACTGTTATAAAGGGAATGGAGGACGGCAACGCTGTAATGGCTTGGAGCACCAACACCGAATCCGGATTTGACTTCCAGACCTGGGGTAGCAATCGGCGTGAGCCGGTAGAAATAGATGGACTAAAGTTGGTGTCATTCTTATCGGAATTATCGCAGGGAGACGAAAGCGAATCCTGGTAGGTTTTGCCGGTAAGATTTTGTTCTTTGAAAATTGAATATGATTTTATGCGGTTACAATAAATGTGTTCCCCGCACACGCGGGGATGAACCGGCGGCCTCCTCTCCACGATCCATAGCGAGGTCGTGTTCCCCGCACACGCGGGGATGAACCGTGAGCTTGTCGTCAACGGCGGATTCGCCGACAGTGTTCCCCGCACACGCGGGGATGAACCGGCCTGGTTTTCTTTCCGCTGGATGTTGTCAAGGTGTTCCCCGCACACGCGGGGATGAACCGGGTATGTTTCATCGGAGCGTCCACGCTCCCCGGTGTTCCCCGCACACGCGGGGATGAACCGCCGAGAAAAGAAAAGGAGGGGAAAGATGAAAGGTGTTCCCCGCACACGCGGGGATGAACCGATATTACTTGGCATCCAATGGGTTATCAATGTGTGTTCCCCGCACACGCGGGGATGAACCGTGCGGTAGGACCATGAACTATCTGCATACCGAGTGTTCCCCGCACACGCGGGGATGAACCGATTTGGGGGAGGTCAAAGATGAATAAGCACACGTGTTCCCCGCACACGCGGGGATGAACCGCCAGGAACGTGGGCGACAATACTTGATGATATGTGTTCCCCGCACACGCGGGGATGAACCGAACAAATGTGAGGCATGGTGTCTTACTGCAAAGTGTTCCCCGCACACGCGGGGATGAACCGCTGCGCACAATATAATATATAGATGGATAAAAGTGTTCCCCGCACACGCGGGGATGAACCGATGAGCGAGCTCAACAGGGGGCACCTTGTTGCGTGTTCCCCGCACACGCGGGGATGAACCGATCAACTGGGAGTTCACCGGTATCTATAATGCGTGTTCCCCGCACACGCGGGGATGAACCGTATGCCAGCTCTTCCTCCGCCATGCGGTACATGTGTTCCCCGCACACGCGGGGATGAACCGCTCTGCCTCGTGCTCATCGCCATGATCCTGGCGTGTTCCCCGCACACGCGGGGATGAACCGAGTATTGGAAATGATTCATTAACTATTATGTAGTGTTCCCCGCACACGCGGGGATGAACCGAAACAAGGGCTAATTGATAAGAGTCTAAATTAGTGTTCCCCGCACACGCGGGGATGAACCGACGCTGTGTAATGTGAGGACGCTGGAATGACCGTGTTCCCCGCACACGCGGGGATGAACCTGTATCAAAATCTTTTACAGTTTTATTCTTGCCGTGTTCCCCGCACACGCGGGGATGAACCGTGAATCTCCATCATTAAGTCCAAGTGCTTCTGGTGTTCCCCGCACACGCGGGGATGAACCGGATATGAGGTTATTGCTATTGATTTGTCTCCTGTGTTCCCCGCACACGCGGGGATGAACCGATGGTTAAAAGTGTTCAAAAAACCAAAAGTAAGTGTTCCCCGCACACGCGGGGATGAACCCGATGTAGATAGTTTAACGGCCTTAATTTTAAAGTGTTCCCCGCACACGCGGGGATGAACCGATAGAGGTTGAGTTTTCATATCAACGGAAGAAGTGTTCCCCGCACACGCGGGGATGAACCGATTGTGAGGAGAATTGGATAGCAGTACCTTCAGTGTTCCCCGCACACGCGGGGATGAACCGGAATGGAGAGAATATCAACCAGGAGATATTATGTGTTCCCCGCACACGCGGGGATGAACCGCACGAGATACAAACAATCACCAGATGCCAACGGTGTTCCCCGCACACGCGGGGATGAACCGTAAAGGAAACAATCGTAAAAATGGGTAACGCCGTGTTCCCCGCACACGCGGGGATGAACCGGAACGCCTAGAACGTGGTCAATCTACCGACAAGTGTTCCCCGCACACGCGGGGATGAACCGTGTAACTGATAAGATACATTATGACAACTACGTGTTCCCCGCACACGCGGGGATGAACCGGTTATATCCATACGCATTGAGTACCCTTATTAGTGTTCCCCGCACACGCGGGGATGAACCGGTATGCTTACAAAATACAATAAGGAGGGGAAAGTGTTCCCCGCACACGCGGGGATGAACCGATATTCTGATCGGAGATGTGATACGCCATCGAGTGTTCCCCGCACACGCGGGGATGAACCGAAATGCCATTCTCCCTATTGGGACAGGGAGAGGTGTTCCCCGCACACGCGGGGATGAACCGGGCAAACGGAAAAATGAACGTAGTGGTGCGGGGTGTTCCCCGCACACGCGGGGATGAACCGTCGGGATACTGTTCAATAACGTCATCGGGCACGTGTTCCCCGCACACGCGGGGATGAACCGTAATAGAGATTAAAACGCAGGAAGAATTAAACGTGTTCCCCGCACACGCGGGGATGAACCGCCCTGCCGGATTGACGACTGGCTGTTTGATAAGTGTTCCCCGCACACGCGGGGATGAACCGTGGACGAGGCGATAGAGAAATTAGCCAAATCAGTGTTCCCCGCACACGCGGGGATGAACCGACTATTTATAATTTTCGCTTCTTTGTACTCATGTGTTCCCCGCACACGCGGGGATGAACCGAGTCATTATGTTAACATTGTGCATAATTATCAGTGTTCCCCGCACACGCGGGGATGAACCGACATGATTTGTTGCCGCGCCCTTTCGTATCCTGTGTTCCCCGCACACGCGGGGATGAACCGCCATAATTGACGCAGGGCCGCACGTACACGACGTGTTCCCCGCACACGCGGGGATGAACCGCCGCCGTTATTCACATCGCGGGGAGATCCGACGTGTTCCCCGCACACGCGGGGATGAACCGGGAACCATTCGCCTTCGTTCGGTCGTTCAATAGTGTTCCCCGCACACGCGGGGATGAACCGGGGTTTCTCTCCTGTTTTCTTGCCGTTCTCCCGTGTTCCCCGCACACGCGGGGATGAACCGGTCATACGCGCTCTCCGAAACAGCGAAGGATAGTGTTCCCCGCACACGCGGGGATGAACCGCACCACGACAGGAACGCCCTCAGGCAGGTAAGGTGTTCCCCGCACACGCGGGGATGAACCGTATCCATTCGCTTACTGGTTTACCTTGCCACAGTGTTCCCCGCACACGCGGGGATGAACCGAACCTGTCAGCCTTCTACGAGGTCGGTTTTGCGTGTTCCCCGCACACGCGGGGATGAACCGGTCAGCAGCGCCCTTGATCGCATGTCTGATCAGTGTTCCCCGCACACGCGGGGATGAACCGGTATTCAACACAGGGAACATCACGGCAACCGCGTGTTCCCCGCACACGCGGGGATGAACCGAACAAACAGCCAACAGCCTTTACAGTGAAACCGTGTTCCCCGCACACGCGGGGATGAACCGACCGAGCCTTTCCGACTCTTCGCGAAGATATTGTGTTCCCCGCACACGCGGGGATGAACCGGTCGATCTCTCATCGGACGAGGATATCTACAGGTGTTCCCCGCACACGCGGGGATGAACCGGAGAAGATCATATGGTGCCGCTGGCTACGTCAGTGTTCCCCGCACACGCGGGGATGAACCGAGGGAAATTCGGTCGTCGTCGCTTTCTTAAACGTGTTCCCCGCACACGCGGGGATGAACCGAACAGCGAGAAGTCTATCAGAAGGCAGTGGAGGTGTTCCCCGCACACGCGGGGATGAACCGGCCAAAAGAATCGCCATGTTTGCACCTGAGCCGTGTTCCCCGCACACGCGGGGATGAACCGGCTGCCAGTGCTGGTTTGAAAAGTTATCAATAGTGTTCCCCGCACACGCGGGGATGAACCGATCGCCTCCGGTTGCATGACTGACTTTGCCCTGTGTTCCCCGCACACGCGGGGATGAACCGGTGGATGTCGAAGCAGAGCAGCCGCTCATGGCGTGTTCCCCGCACACGCGGGGATGAACCGGACTGGGTATATCTTGAATACCTGATCTATACGTGTTCCCCGCACACGCGGGGATGAACCGGTATCAACATACTCTGTATCGAGTGCAACAACGTGTTCCCCGCACACGCGGGGATGAACCGCTGTTTTCTGACGCGCGATTGCGAGATCTCCGGTGTTCCCCGCACACGCGGGGATGAACCGTGGTATGCAGATTCTCGACGATGATAGCCTCGGTGTTCCCCGCACACGCGGGGATGAACCGAATGACCTATGCATCTGAACTTGCCGCTATCTGTGTTCCCCGCACACGCGGGGATGAACCGGGAGGGAGAGGATTTGGTTAGCTATTTTATCAGTGTTCCCCGCACACGCGGGGATGAACCGTTAGAGAGAGTGTTCATCTGTCAAAATCCCCTGTGTTCCCCGCACACGCGGGGATGAACCGGCTATAATACCAGCGCAGATACCATGGTATAGGTGTTCCCCGCACACGCGGGGATGAACCGGGTCCCGTCGTGGTGTTCAACGACAAAATCAGGTGTTCCCCGCACACGCGGGGATGAACCGTGCCCCGGTTCCTGCGGTTATGGAAAGCTGATGTGTTGTAAATGGCAGAATAAAAGGGTACCAAAAACGGCGGTGAAAAGTGTACCACCCTGGAGATGAAAACATGGTAACACTCTCTTTCAAGGAGGTGTTGCCAGTGATTACCAGGGAGGTATTTATGGACATAAAAGCGATGAATCGGAACGGGTTGAGCATAAGGCGGATTGCAAAGATCACCGGTCTTCACAGGAAGACGGTGAAACGCCATCTGGAAAGCACGTCGTTGCCCGAGTACCACAGGACGAAGCGAAAAGGCAGCATTCTGGACCCCTTCCGGCCCATGATCGATGCATACCTGGAAGAGGACGACTACCAGGCGTCGTGGATCTTCGATAAGCTTGCCGGCATGGGGTATACCGGCGGTTACACGGTCGTCAAGGATGCCGTGCGGGCGATCAAGGGCGAAAAAACGAGGATCGCCTATATCCGGTTCGAAACGGAACCCGCCTTCCAGGCCCAGGTCGACTGGGGAGACTTCCAGATCGTGGAGCCCGACGGAACAATCCATACCGTCTCTGCTTTTGTCATGGTCCTCGGGTATTCACGGGCCATGTACGTCGAGTTCGTGGAAAAGCGGACCCTCGAGGCCTTCATGGACTGCCACATCCGCGCCTTCGAATATCTCGGCGGCGTCCCGAAAGAGATCCTCTACGACTGTATGAAGCATGTGGTGATCAAACGGCACAACGGGCGGCCTGTCTTCAACATCGAGTTCTCCCGGTTCGCCAACCACTACGCATTCCACCCCCGGCTCTGCCCTCCCTACGCCCCCTGGGTGAAGGGCAAGGTGGAGCGCCCGATCCATTACCTGAGAGAGCGCTTCTGGAGGGGCTACTCCTACCACTGTCTCGATAGGGCAAATCAGGATGTGCTCACATGGCTCTCCGGGACGGCCAACAGGAGACTCCACGGTACCTACCGGCAGGAGGTATCCGGACGGTGGGAGAAGGAGAAGGCGTTGCTTACGCCGCTTCCTCATTCTCCCTACGACACCTCGCTGAAGGTCTTCAGGCCGGTCTACAAGGAATGCCAACTCTCCTACAGGGGCAACCGCTACCTGATCCCGCACCGCTTCGCGGGGAAGAAGGTGATGCTCAAGATCAAGGGGAAGCTCATCCGCATCTTCCACGACCAGGATCTCATCGCCTCCTATGAGGAGCCGGAAGGAAAGCATACCCTTGTGGGGGACCAGGCCATCTACCGCCTGCTCTCACAGGACAAGGAGCAGATCAGGAGGAAGTACGGACGACAGAAGGGACGGGCGACGAGGGGTCTTTTCACGGGAACGCTCTTCCCCGAGGTGGAGATCAGGTCATTGGAAGAATACGAGCGTCTGGCAGGTGTATCATGGAACAGCTGATCTACGAGCGGCTCAAAGGAAACCTGGCCAGGCTGAAGCTCTCCCGCATGCATGAGGTCCTCGATGCCGCCGTCAGCCTCGCCGAACGCGACAAGCTGTCATATTGTGCGTTCCTCGACCGCCTCTTCGAGGAAGAGGTTGCGGCAAAGGAGCAAAGGAGAATCGACATGGGTCTGCGTATGGCAGGGCTTCCCTCGGGGAAGACCATCGAAGAGTACGACTTCACCTTCCACCCGCAGCTGGAGAAAAAGACCGTGATGGAGCTCTTTGACCT
>Ga0209606_1000901_pt1 | contig 41022 bp, 31 predicted proteins | sample AD_UKC057_MetaG_FD_184412 | JGI IMG/M metagenome (GOLD analysis project Ga0209606, IMG submission 184412) | Active sludge microbial communities of municipal wastewater-treating anaerobic digesters from USA - AD_UKC057_MetaG (SPAdes) (version 2) | ecosystem: Engineered > Bioreactor > Anaerobic >... | reverse complement strand
TTAGTCAATTATTGTGTACCTTCCTGCAGCAACATCGTCCAATCCCTTTTTAATATCCTTTTCGAAGGCGAGGACCTCGTTCATTTCATCATCATCGACGACTGTCTCGTTCAGAGTATAGTTCAGCGCGGCGAACTCAAGATAATTGGAAATAGTACGTTTTTGTCCTTCAGCGGCTTTTTTGAGGATGGTATAGACAGTGTCGTCGATTCTTACGGTAATTGTCTTTGCCATAGCAGTCTCCTGTATTCAATAGTATTCAATATAATTCAAAATGTCAAGAAATTTGATAAGGGAGAGGTAGTTAAAGTCATCGGTTCATCCTGCATCATCCTCTCATCCTGTCAAGAATTATCCCGTTCATCCCGTCTAATCCTGTAATCCTGTCTAAATATACAACTTGACTATCTTGTCATGTTGTACTATCATAAGACTATGAAAAATTTGCCTGTTGCTGAGGTTCGGTCGAAATTCTCTTCTGTTCTCAAAGATGTCGCAGAAGGGGAGGAAATTGGCATCACCTTTGGTCGAAAAAAAGAGCCTATCGCGGTGATTGTGCCTATCAACGAGTACAAGAAAATAAAGGCCCGCAGACTTGGAACTTTGGAAGGCAAGGCGACAGTCTCCTTTCGCGACGACTGGGAAATCACTGACGAAGAATTGGTCGACTTGTGAACATTCTTCTCGACACGCACTTCTTGCTGTGGTGTTTTATCGATACTGGAAAAATCGAACCACACCTCTATGATCAGCTTGTGAGCTCCGAAAATGAGCTCTTTTTTAGCCAGGCGAGCCTCTGGGAAATATCGATCAAATACGGCCTTGGCAAACTCAGCTTGCAAGGCATAACGCCAGAAGATTTTTATCAGGAAATCAAAAAGAGCGATCTCAAGTGCCGCCGCCTCATGAACGATGAGCTCATCGGGTACTATCGACTCCCCATCGAACATCGAGACCCCTTCGACCGGATCATGATTTGGCAAGCGATACAATCCGACTATTATTTCCTTACCTCCGATAGCCAGGCATCAAAATATACCCCCTATGGACTAAAGCTCTTGATTTGAGAGCGAACGCATTTGGTAGCAGTGAAGTGCTCGCTGCCAGGTTACTGTGAAATAATATACTCCTGTAATATTACTTGACCCTTTTTGTTTCTTTTTCAAAAGCAGCTTATCCCGTTCATCATAGAAAATTCTGAAAATCCTGTCATAGAGTGTCACAGTCGGTGATAACATTCCGGTTTTAGTCGGGGAGAATTTTCCGGTTTCTTGTCCATAACCCGACGTTTGTTGGGTAATCAGAGAGGGGCTCAGCCTCACGTACAATGAAAGTGGAATCAACACTTCTTAGATACGGAGAGAACCCCATGGACAAGAAGCAATGTATGTTGGAAGCCCGAATCTTGCAAGCACAGGGCTACACGCAGATGCAGATTGCACAGGTGCTCGGCGTCACGGACAGGACCGTGAGAGCGTATCTCAAAGCACGACCGTGCGCGCGAAAAAAGCCGGTGCGACGCAGTAAGCTCGATCCGTTTAAAGCCTTTCTTGATGAGGAGCTTGAGAAGAATCCTTCGTACAATGGCGAACTATTGTACGAGCGGATTGTTGCCCAGGGCTATCGTGGCAAGAAAACTGTTATGAAAGCCTATGTGGCAGCCCTCAGGAGGAAGTTAAGCCAGCAAGCTGTGCTACGCTTTGAAACAGAGCCGTGGCGCCAAGCCCAGGTGGACTGGAAAGAATTCGGCAGACAACGTGTGGACGGCCATGAAACGAAGCTGTATGCCTTTGTCATGGTGTTGGGCTACTCGCGCATGCCCTTTGTACGGTTCACAACCGACATGCGACAGTCAACGCTGCTTGCTTGCCATGCACTCGCCTTCGAATACTTTGGAGGAGTGCCGCATGAGATCCTTTACGACAACATGCGGGCAGCGATATCTTCGATGCGTTTATCACCAATGGGCCAGGCTACGACTATGTGCTCAATCTGTCGGCCCTCAAGCATGTGCGCAGCGAAAAGGATCCGTACACGCTCATGCGCATGGTAGATGTCAATATTTTCAATACAGATAAGACAATGCGCTAGGCAGCGACGATTGGCGCGTGCAAATACTTCTGCGTCTCCACCGACAAAGCCGCAAATCCCGTCAATATGATGGGCGCGTCCAAACGCATCATGGAGTATTTCCTCATGCGCCGGAGTCTCGAAGTGCCGGTTTCGACGGCGCGCTTTGCGAATGTCGCATTCTCCGATGGTAGCCTTCTTTTTGGCTTTAATCGCCGCATGGAAAAAGACCAGCCGCTCTCCGCGCCGAACGATGTGCGCCGCTATTTTGTCACGCCCAAGGAATCAGGCGAGCTCTGCCTTATGTCCGCGCTCCTTGGTGAAAATCGCGACCTCTTTTTCCCCAAGCTCGATCCAAATGAGAATCTTCTCACCTTTAGCGAGATCGCCATGCGCTACCTCGCAAGCCGTGGTTACGAGGCGGTGGAATGCAGTAGCGAAGACGAGGCGCGCTCGCGCGTTGCGGAGCTCAAAGCGCAGCACAAGTGGCCGGTCTATTTCTTTAAAAGCGATACCACCGGCGAAAAAGACTTTGAGGAATTCTACACCGACCGCGAGATGCTCGACATGAATCGCTTTGCGTCGATTGGTATCATCAAGAATAAACCCGAGTACGATGCTGCGGCACTCACCTACTTTGAAGATACCATTCGCGCTATGCGCCACCGCGGCGCATGGACTCGCCAAGAGCTCATCGATCTCTTCAACGCCACCATTCCCGAGTTTGCGCACAAGGAAACCGGCAAATTCCTGGACGGGAGAATGTGAATCGAGGGGTACTAAAATAATCAATCTTCATGTATAAATAAAGCAACAATAATAAAGATCGGTTTAATAAAAATTGTTTAGGGGGTCTTTTTAAAAATGACCATTGAAGCGCAAATGCGTCTGACACGTTTTCTTGATATCGTGTTCAGCTTTGTGTGCATTGTGGTTCTGCTTCCCTTAATGATTCCTATCATGATCATTCTCAAACTGACTGGAGAGCACCACATTTTTTATCGTCAACAAAGAGTTGGCAAAGGTGGCAAGCAGTTTTATGTGCTCAAGTTTGCCACTATGGTGGATAGTCTTGATAAGCCAGGAGAATTGCTCACCCAGAAGGACGACCCACGAGTCACTCCTATTGGTCGTTTTCTTCGCAAAATGAAGATCAACGAACTACCCCAACTTGTCAATATTCTAGTTGGTCAGATGAGTTTTGTAGGTCCTCGGCCTCAGGTAAGAGAGCATTATGAGCTCTATTCACCCGAAGCGCGCGAAGCAATAGATAAATTTCGCCCGGGTCTAACTGGGCTTGCTTCGATGATTTTTCGCAATGAATCAGAGATATTGGACAGGGTAGACGCAGATAGAAACCATTTCCACGACACCGTAATCGCGCCGTACAAGGGCGAACTTGAGCTTTGGTATAGCCATCATTGTGGATGGCGTTCTTACTTTCTTCTCCTTGCGCTAACGGTATGGGAATTATTTAGGCCGGATGATTCGAAAGCCTGGAGGCATTTTTACAACGATATTCCGAAGCCTCCAAAGGAATTGGAGCCTTATCTCTAAAAAAGCAGTAGAATGTTATTATAAAGAAAGCTCTCTGTTTAAGAAGCGGATCATTTGAGTTTTGGAGTGAGTCTGGAGCGAATGATGACAAAGAATAGAATACGTTTGATAGTATCTTGTTTCTATGGGCTAGGTATGGTGCTTAGCCTAACAGCGCAGACTGCGGATCAAGCTTTGCTTACTCAGCAACTTCTGTCAGGCAGTCAGTCAGGAACAGCTAGTGGGCTTACAGGTAACTTACCGACAGTGGCGCCTCAGCAGCCAACGGTCAATCAACTAACCACTTCGCCTGTCACAACAAATACCAGTGGTGCAGCCCAAGCTCAGGGAGCTCAAACTGCTCCAACCCCGACGCCCCAGTTAGAATCTCCCTCGCTCTCAACTATCGAGAATATGTTCGCACTGATGGCCTCTAATCTAGGCACACCAGTGCAGAACCTCACCCAGTTCGGCTATTCGCTCTTTGAAGCGCCAACCGCGCCTTCGCTTGTTTCGATTGGAGATGACTATATCCTTGGTCCAGGCGATAGCCTTGTGCTCTATCTCTGGGGAGACCCTGTCGATATCAAAGAGCTTTCATCGAGTTATTTGCTCACCGTAGATAGAAATGGAGCGATTTTTTTTCCACCTGTGGGGCAAGTATCGGTCTGGGGGCAAGACTTAGGTTCGGTCAAGAGCGTGCTCAAAGCCATGCTCGATCGACGTTACAAAAAGCTTGAGATGAATCTCACGCTTTCTACGCTGCGGCAATTCCCTGTCTTTGTCTCAGGATATGCAGGAAATCCAGGTACAGTGCTCGCCAATGGCGCTGACACAGTGCTCAGCGTGCTCTCGCGGGCAGGTGGGATTCTGAAGACAGGCTCGCTGCGTTCGGTGGTGCTGACGCGTCAGGATAAGAATGCTGCGGTGCAGAAGATCGAGATCGATCTCTACCAGAGTCTCCTTGAGGGCACGCCGCTCGACTTACGCGTGCGCGAGGGTGATTCGATTTTCATCCCAGGGATCGGACCGGTGGTTGCGCTTGCGGGCGAGCTCAAAAGGCCAGGGATTTACGAGCTCAAAGGAGCAAGCACCATGGCACAAGCGCTGTCATTTGCGGGAGGTATGCTTCCTTCATCTCGCTCAAGCAGTGTGACGCTCCTTCGCTTTGATGCGCAGGGTAAGGTTTTGCAGACCGCAGATGTGGCAGACAAGGCATTTGTAGAGGCTGCTGCTGGCGATGGAGACTTTGTCTACTTTGGTAGAGTGAGCGATCTTTTATTGGGGCAGGTACAGGTTTCAGGTGCGATCAAGTATCCTGGCCGCTATGAAGTGCGCTCATTTAGGACACTGAAAGAGCTTTTGGAGAAGGCACAGCTTCTGCCAGAGACCAATCTCTTCTATGGCCGTGTCTATCGCACAGATCAATCGGGCCGCGACAGGTCGTTCGCATTCTCGCCAAGCGAAGTATTAGGGATCGCCACAGCGACAAAGACAAAGGCAGGTGTAGGTACTCCAGGAAGCCAACCCATCGCGGCAAGCGCCTCCTCCGAGGAGAGCATATCTACAGGGAATCTATCAGCGCCCGCGAGCGAGGTGCCACTCTCGGAATTCGACCGTGTGGTGCTCTATCGCTACGACGATACCGCGATCGATGCGGAATTAGATCGTTTTGCGGATACCCTTATGTTTTCAGGTCCGGTGAAGTATCCCGGCTTCTATTTATATAAAGAAGGAATGATGCTCTCGAACCTTCTCGCCGAAAATCCACTACTTCTCGATGCCAATCCTTATTATGCGGAGATTGTGCGGCGCGGTAGGGGAGGGAAGTTTGAATATTATACCTTTTCGCCGGAGGGAGTGCGGGCTGGTGTAAATGATATGGCGCTCGCCCAGCGTGACAGTATTCGCTTTGTGAAAAAGGGCGAGCAGGCAGCGGGGCATGATTTTGATCGATTTCCCGATGTAGTGCAGCTAACAGGTGAGGTAGCGCGTCCTGAAGTTTATGCGTTACGTTCTGGGATGAAGCTTTCAGAGGTGTTGACGAAGGAACAGGTATTATTAGACACGAATTTGAACTATGGGGAGCTTACGAGGCTACGTGAAGATGGGAAGCATGAGTATGTTACATTTAGGCCAGGGGAAGTGTTATCTGGGAGCTATGACATAGAGTTAGGGTCTAGGGATGTAATAAGGCTAGTGAAGGTAGGGTATGTAGCGTCTTCTAATGATGTAGAGAAGTTTAGGGATGTAGTGAGCATAGAGGGGCCAGTAGAGTTTGTTGGTAGCTATGCGTGGCGTGAGGGGATGAGTTTAAGGAGTTTAGTTAGTTTAGCTAAGATTAAGTTAGAGGCGAATGGGGTATATGCGGAGATAGTGCGGCCACTAGGAGGGGGTAAGTACGAGTATGTGACGTTTGCGCCTAGGGAAGTGGTGAGAGGTGAATACGACATAGTTCTTAAGGCTATGGACAAGGTGATGCTGTATAGCACGGGGGTGCAGAGCGCGAGTGAGATTACGCCAGACCTTGGGTTATTTTTGGAAGTAGTGACGGTGAGTGGGGAGGTACGGTACGTAGGGCCGTATGCCAGGACGCCGAGCCTAAGACTTTCCGATGTGGTGACCCCTGACCAGGTGCTTGAGACAACGAATTTGGACTATGCGGAGCTCACAAGGCTCAAAGCGGACGGGAGCTGGGAATATGTGACGTTTGCGCCGAAGGAAGTGCTTGAGGGTAAGTATGATATAGCGCTTAGGGCGAAGGATTCGATAAGGTTTTTGAAGAAGACGAGTTTTGGGGGTGTAGGGGAGGTTCCGAACTTTGAGAAGTTTGCGGATGTGGTACTGTTGCAAGGTGAGGTAGCGCGTCCTGAAGTGTATGCGTTACGGGCAGGTTTGAAGCTCTCCGGTATAGTGACGCGGGAGCAAGTGCTTTTAAGTACGAATTTGAACTATGGTGAAGTGACGCGGTTACGGGAAGACGGGAAGAACGAGTATGTGACGTTCCGGCCGAAGGAAGTGTTAGAAGGCACGTGGGATTTAAGCCTGGGGCCGCGGGATGTGGTGAGGCTTGTGAAGATAGGGTATGCACCGGAAGTGCCTGATTTTGACAAGTTTAGTGATGCGGTGGTGATAAGGGGGCCGGTAGAGTTCAGCGGGTTATACGCGTGGCGTGAAGGGATGAAGCTTTCGGAGCTTTTGAGTTTAGCGAAGCCATTGTTAGACACGAATCAGGTATATGCGGAGATTGAACGGTCGTTAGGAGGGGGGAAGAGCGAGTATGTGACTTTTGCGCCGCGGGAAGTGGTGAGTGGGGAGTATGACGCAGAGTTAAAGGCGCGGGACCGTGTACAGCTGTACTACAAGGCGGCAGTGGCGAAGGGGAATGCGCAGGGTGCAGGAATCGAAGCTACGGCAGCAGCGCCAGTGGTAGGGCAAGCTGGAGCGGTAGGACAAGGGGCATTAAGCGCTAATGGTAGCGTGGCTGCAGTACCGGCAGGGTCTGTAGTGGGTCCAGTGCCGGCTTCGGCCATGCCAAGTGCGGTACCAGCTACACAAGAAGCAGCGAGTGCGACAGGAGTCGTACCCACAACAGTATCGGTGTCAGCACCAGGGCTTCCGACGGCGGAAGGGGCAGATTTAGGGCACTATTTGGAAGTAGTGACTGTGAGTGGGGAGGTACGGTACATAGGGCCGTATGCCAGGACGCCGAGCCTAAGACTTTCCGATGTGGTGACCTCTGACCAGGTGCTTGAGACAACGAATTTGGACTATGCGGAGCTCACAAGGCTCAAAGCGGACGGGAGCTGGGAATATGTGACGTTTGCGCCTAAGGAAGTGCTTGAGGGGAAGTATGACTTAGCGCTTAGGGCGAAGGATTCGATAAGGTTTTTGAAGAAGACGAGTTTTGGGGGTGTAGGGGAGGTTCCGAACTTTGAGAAGTTTGCGGATGTGGTACTGTTGCAAGGTGAGGTAGCGCGTCCGGAAGTGTATGCGTTACGGGCAGGTTTGAAGCTCTCCGGTATAGTGACGCGGGAGCAAGTGCTTTTAAGTACGAATTTGAACTATGGTGAAGTGACGCGGTTACGGGAAGACGGGAAGAACGAGTATGTGACGTTCCGGCCGAAGGAAGTGTTAGAAGGCACGTGGGATTTAAGCCTGGGGCCGCGGGATGTGGTGAGGCTTGTGAAGATAGGGTATGCACCGGAAGTGCCTGATTTTGACAAGTTTAGTGATGCGGTGGTGATAAGGGGGCCGGTAGAGTTCAGCGGGTTATACGCGTGGCGTGAAGGGATGAAGCTTTCGGAGCTTTTGAGTTTAGCGAAGCCATTGTTAGACACGAATCAGGTATATGCGGAGATTGAACGGTCGTTAGGAGGGGGGAAGAGCGAGTATGTGACTTTTGCGCCGAAGGAAGTGCTTGAGGGTAAGTATGATATAGCGCTTAGGGCGAAGGATTCGATAAGGTTTTTGAAGAAGACGAGTTTTGGGGGTATAGGGGAAGAGCCTAATTTTGAGAAGTTCAAGGGTGTAGTGCAGTTAACAGGTGAGGTAGCGCGTCCTGAAGTTTATGCGTTACGTCCTGGGATGAAGCTTTCAGAGGTGTTGACGAAGGAACAGGTATTATTAGGCACGAATTTGAACTATGGGGAGCTTACGAGGCTACGTGAGGATGGGAAGCATGAGTATGTTACATTTAGGCCAGGGGAAGTGTTATCTGGGAGCTATGACATAGAGTTAGGGCCGCGAGATGTAATAAGGCTAGTGAAGGTAGGGTATGTAGCGTCTTCTAATGATGTAGAGAGGTTTAGGGATGTAGTGAGCATAGAGGGGCCAGTAGAGTTTGTTGGTAGTTATGCATGGCGTGAGGGGATGAGTTTAAGGAGTTTAGTTAGTTTAGCTAAGATTAAGTTAGAGGCGAATGGGGTATATGCGGAAGTAGTGAGGCCACTAGGAGGTGGTAAGTACGAATATGTGACATTTGCGCCTAGGGAAGTGGTGAGAGGTGAGTACGACATAGTTCTTAAGGCTATGGACAAGGTGAGGCTGTATAGCACGGTAGTGGCGCAGGTAGCTACGACTAAGCAAGGGGTGACAGCAGAGGCGGTAGGGTTGGCAGGAGAAGTGGTGCCAGGATCTGCGGCAGGGGAGCAGGGAGGGAAGGCACAAGAGGCCACGAGTGGCACAAGTTCTGTGGCAGGGTCAGGTACAGGAGAAGTGCCAGTAGCGCCTAGTGTGGGACAAGGTACGAGTGGTATAAGTCCTGATTTAGGTTTATTTCTAGAGGTAGTTACGGTGACGGGTACGATACGCTACCAGGGGCCGTATGCGCGTACACCATCTTTAAAGTTATCGTCGATAGTGAGTGCGGAGCAGATATTAGAGGAGACTAATTTAGAGTATGCGGAGCTGACGAGGCTAAGGGTAGATGGTACGCCTGAGTACGAGACCTTTGCGCCGAAGGAAGTGCTTGAGGGGAAGTATGACTTATCGCTTAGGGCGAAGGATTCGATAAGGTTTTTGAAGAAGACGAGTTTTGGGGGTATAGGGGAAGAGCCTAATTTTGAGAAGTTCAAGGGTGTAGTGCAGTTAACAGGAGAGGTAGCGCGTCCGGAAGTTTATGCGTTACGTCCTGGGATGAAGCTTTCAGAGGTGTTGACGAAGGAACAGGTATTATTAGACACGAATTTGAACTATGGGGAGCTTACGAGGCTACGAGAGGATGGGAAGCATGAGTATGTTACATTCAGGCCAGGGGAAGTGTTATCTGGGAGCTATGACATAGAGTTAGGGCCGCGAGATGTAATAAGGCTAGTGAAGGTAGGGTATGTAGCGTCTTCTAATGATGTAGAGAGGTTTAGGGATGTAGTGAGCATAGAGGGGCCAGTAGAGTTTGTTGGTAGTTATGCATGGCGTGAGGGGATGAGTTTAAGGAGTTTAGTTAGTTTAGCTAAGATTAAGTTAGAGGCGAATGGGGTATATGCGGAAGTAGTGAGGCCACTAGGAGGTGGTAAGTACGAATATGTGACATTTGCGCCTAGGGAAGTGGTGAGAGGTGAGTACGACATAGTTCTTAAGGCTATGGACAAGGTGAGGCTGTATAGCACGGTAGTGGCGCAGGTAGCTACGACTAAGCAAGGGGTGACAGCAGAGGCGGTAGGGTTGGCAGGAGAAGTGGTGCCAGGATCTGCGGCAGGGGAGCAGGGAGGGAAGGCACAAGAGGCCACGAGTGGCACAAGTTCTGTGGCAGGGTCAGGTACAGGAGAAGTGCCAGTAGCGCCTAGTGTGGGACAAGGTACGAGTGGTATAAGTCCTGATTTAGGTTTATTTCTAGAGGTAGTTACGGTGACGGGTACGATACGCTACCAGGGGCCGTATGCGCGTACACCATCTTTAAAGTTATCGTCGATAGTGAGTGCGGAGCAGATATTAGAGGAGACTAATTTAGAGTATGCGGAGCTGACGAGGCTAAGGGTAGATGGTACGCCTGAGTACGAGACCTTTGCGCCGAAGGAAGTGCTTGAGGGGAAGTATGACTTATCGCTTAGGGCGAAGGATTCGATAAGGTTTTTGAAGAAGACGAGTTTTGGGGGTATAGGGGAAGAGCCTAATTTTGAGAAGTTCAAGGGTGTAGTGCAGTTAACAGGAGAGGTAGCGCGTCCGGAAGTTTATGCGTTACGTCCTGGGATGAAGCTTTCAGAGGTGTTGACGAAGGAACAGGTATTATTAGACACGAATTTGAACTATGGGGAGCTTACGAGGCTACGAGAGGATGGGAAGCATGAGTATGTTACATTCAGGCCAGGGGAAGTGTTATCTGGGAGCTATGACATAGAGTTAGGGCCGCGAGATGTAATAAGGCTAGTGAAGGTAGGCTACAGGGCGAGTGGGGAGGAAGCTGAGCGGTATAGGGAAGCGGTGAGCATAGAGGGGCCAGTAGAGTTTGTTGGTAGCTATGCGTGGCGGGAGGGGATGAGTTTAAGGAGTTTAGTTAGTTTAGCTAAGATTAAGTTAGAGGCGAATGGTGTATATGCGGAAGTAGTGAGGCCACTAGGAGGTGGTAAGTACGAATATGTGACATTTGCGCCTAGGGAAGTGGTGAGAGGTGAGTACGACATAGTTCTTAAGGCTATGGACAAGGTGATGCTGTATACGACAGTTGCTCCGAAAGTTGCGCATACTGCACAGAGCGCTATGGAGGTACAGATTATTGAGGCTCCTACTGGAGAAGGCCCTGCCATAGTGCCAGCCCCAGCACAAACTACTATTGCTCCTTCTCCTTCTGCTGGCGAAAGCGGAATCGAAACTGATACAGGCCTTTTTCTCGAAGTTGTATATGTATCTGGAAAAATAAGATATGAGGGTCCATATGCTCGCACACCAAAGTTGATGCTCTCCTCGGTGGTGACGCCTGATCAAATTTTGCAAAACACCAATCTCGACTATGCAGAATTGACGCGCAGAAAAGCCGATGGAAGCTGGGAGTATACTACATTCTCGCCGCGCAAAGTGCTCAACGGATCCTACGATCTACCGCTGCGAGGAATGGATTCCATACGCTTTGTACCAGCGAAATACCTTCCTGAGAAAATCGATTTCGACAAATTCAGCAATGCAATTGCAATTGTAGGCATCGCGAATTTTCCAGGTCTCTATTCATTCAGCGAGCCAAAGATGATTTCGCAGGTCATAGGGCCTGAACAACTACTCTCGACAACCGATATCTATTACGGTGAAATTGAGCGCTGGAAGGAAGGCGGAAGGAGAGAATACCTCACCTTCAATCCCATTGCAGTGCTCCAAGGGCACCAGGATTTTCAGATACTTCAAAGGGACATCATTCGCTTTGTTGCTGCCGGCGATACAGGGGAGAATCATGATTTTTCGAAATATCCTGATACAGTGCTCTTCAAAGGCTCGATTCGCTATCCTGGCCGCTATGCCTGGTATGAAGGAATGAAACTTTCAGACATAGTCCATGAGCAAGATTTACTCATAGATACAGAGACAAGCTATGCAGAAATTCATCGGCACACAGAAACAAAAGATACCATCATCAATTTTGCTCCCGACAAGGTAGTTACCAAGAAGACTGAGATTGCCCTGAGTCCGCGCGACAATGTCATCTTCTATCCCAAATATTATCAGAAGCCAGTGAGCATCGCTGGAGAAGTGGCCAATCCCAAAATCATTCCCTATTACGACCAAATGGAACTTTCATCCATCCTGCGAAGTGTAACACTTACTCGCGCTTATAGCGACCTCAAAGCAGAGATCAAGAGAATCACGGGCGAAACAACGGCGGTGTATCTGGAGAGCTATCTCAAGGAGCAACCCACGAGCAAAATCATCCTTTCACCAGGGGATTCAATCACCATCCGAGCGCTCCTGCCAGATGAGCACCTACCTGTTGTTATTGTGCGGGGTGAGGTTAGTCAACCACAGACACTTCCCTTTGTCGAAGGTATGAAGCTTGCCGATGCGCTCAGTGCTGCGGGAGGCTATGAGGCCACTGCGTATCCTAAAGGCCTCGTTCTCATTCGAAAATCCGTCGCGACAGCCCAGCAGACTCAAGTGGACAGGCTCATTGCTCAGCTTGAAGCTGCGACAGCTGCTGGAACAGCCTTGCCGACGACTACGGAAAGCACACAGACCTCAGCATCAGCAGTGATTGCGAACATGCAGATCGATCTAGCCGTACAAAAGGCCAAACTTGGCAATCTGAAGCAGCTCTATAAAGAAGGCTTTGGTCGCATCTCGCTCGACATACCTGATTCGCTTGAGAAACTCTCTACATCACCAGCAAATATAAGGCTCGAACGAGATGATCTCATCTACATCCCCAAAGTGCCGACCTATGTGCTTGTCTCGGGCGAAGTATCGAGCCAGAATGTAGTGCTCTATAGAGATGGTATGAGGGTTCGCGATGCAATTACTGAATCGGGCTGGCTCTCGAATGAAGCGGATCTCGCAAAAGCATATATCATCCGTGCGTCAGGTAAGCTCGATAGTACCGAAGGCAAAGGCTTCTTGTTCTTTAAGCCGAATATCTTGAATTATAAACTCGAGCCAGGGGATACGGTCTATGTGCCGATGAAATCTGCGAAGGTCTCGGTGGCCTGGGCCTATGTGCGCGATAGCTTTGTCCTGGTGAGCAGTATTCTCACGAGCGCGCTCACGGCGAAGACATTGCTTGGTCTATAGAATTGCTTAGAATTCAAGGAGATATGTGTGGCTGATCAAAATAGTTCTGTACCGGAATCCATCACTTTGATCGATCTGGCTGCCACCATCTGGAAGCAGAAATGGCTTATTATTATCATAACGGTAATAGCAGCAGTGTTTTCGGTGCTCTATTCACTCAGTAAGCCTAATATCTATACTGCAACGAGTACCTTACTGCCGATTTCAGGCTCAACCTCAGCGCTTTCACAATACGCGGGGCTTGCAGCGATGGCGGGCGTGAGCCTTCCGGGGGCTAGCTCTGGAGATCCCACGGTCAAGATCCAAGCAATTCTCAATAGCCGCGAACTTGCCACTAAAGTGATCAATGAGCTCGATTTGATTCCAAAACTTATCAAAGAACCAGAGAAACTAAAGACAATAAGCCCGCTCTCCGCAGCGCTGCAGGCATTTCAGAAGAACATTTTTTCTGTCTCCGTCGATACCAATACTTCGGTGATAAAAGTGTCAGCCAAGACAAAAGATCCTGAGCTCTCCGCTCGCATCGTCAATACTGCGATTGATTTGTTGCAGCAAGACCTCGCCAATCGTGTGCTCACCGCGAGCGGCAAGAACATTGTGGTATTGGAACAACAGGCTGCCGAGCAAGAAAAAAAAGTACGCGAACTCCAGAATAAAATGGCAGATTACCAAAAGAAGAACAAACTCATAGCACCGCAGACGCAAAGTCAGCAAGGGCTCGATCTCTATCGCTCTCTTATTCAGCAGAAAATCACCCTCGAAATTCAAATTTCGAGCCTTGAAAACGCTCTATCAGCAGATAATCCAAAGATTTCCCAGGCCAAGGCTCAGCTCGCAGCCATACAAAAACAAATCGATGATTTTGAAAAAACAGGTGGAGGTGTCGGTCCATCCATGACAGAGACACCTAAAGCTCTCTTTGAGTATGCAAATCTACAAGCTGAACTAGAGCTTGCGACAAAGATTTATGGAGGGCTTTTGAGCAGCCTCGAAAATTTACGCCTGCAAGACGCCACAGAAAAGGTCTTTGTCGAAGTGATCGATCCCGCGGTCCCTCCTGAACTAAAGAGCGAACCTGCCCGTGCAACAATGTGCATTGTTGGTACCCTTGCCGGAGGATTTTTGGGGCTCCTTTTGGCCTTTGCGCAGCAGGCGCTCCAAAAACTCATCGCCGATCCAGAAGTCCGCGCCAAATTTGCAAAAAAGCGAGAAACTAATTCCATTTGACTGGATTGTCAGGATTGGATAGGATGATCGGGATAATGTGTCGACTGGATGGCTGGATGGAAATAGATAAACAGGGTTTTCCTTTGAAAGGATTTCCTATCTGGATAATTTATTTATATCCTATCGCTGTCCCTGTCTTATTGCATTCATTTCATAAAAGACCCCCCTTGTATTTTGGTGAGACTTTGTCTATACATAGAATGTTCATTTTGTGAACATTCATTTTGAAGCACAGCGGATGCCTCTTTAAGTCATTATGGATGCTTCAAAGACATACTCTTGCCTTGATCATCAGCGTGTTGCGGCCGCGATGGAGGGGGAGGGTAACAACAGTCTCCTTATTACAGGTACCGACGGGTGTTATCGGTAGCGCTCTTGAGATTTGGTCTTTGCAGAAATATTTGATTGAATGTGTATAAGATATTTAATCTTTATAAAAGATTAGGATTCCCATTAAAAATATACGATAGATTTAAAGAGACTATAAACATGATGTGGCTATATTAAGGAGTTTTGATTATGTTTTCTCCTATAATATTGATTGGTGGTTTTGTTGAAATAGTAGAACTATGCGAATCCTGCAAACGTGAGATTGTCGGAATAATAGATCCAAATCTATTTGAGTCATATCTCAACATTCCTGTCTTAGGTAATGATAAGGATGCTGAAAAGATAATAAGTCAAAATAAGAATTGTGAATTCTTAATAGGTCTAGATGACCCAAATTCCAGATCCCGTTTATTTGCTTATTATTCAACCTTTAATGTTAGATTTGCAACCGTAATTTCGCCCTTAGCTAGATTATCAAAGTATGTTTCCATAGGAAATGGCTCAATAATTCAACATGATGTAAATGTATCGGCATTTTCAAAAATAGGGGATTTTGCTAAATTGAACTATTACTCGAATATAACCCACAATGTTGAATTAGGTGACTTTGTTACTGTAGGGCCTAATGCGGTTTTGCTTGGCTATGTCAAAATAGGACAAAGATCATATATAGGTTCTAATGCTACCATATTGCCACGAAGGGAAATCGGGCAGTCCGTAATAATTGGCGCAGGTGCAGTCGTTACAAAAGATATCTCCGATGAGCAGATCTGGGTAGGTAATCCCGCCACGAAGCTAGTAAGATAAGCAGTAGGGAGCCAATATCACTATTAACTCAAAGAGGATTCAAGAATTATGTTCATTATTATCATTGCTTATGAAAGTAAATACCAGTGATGAAATCAAATCTCGGATCCTTTTCTAAAAATGTTGCAAAATTTTCAATAGCGACATGGGTATCATTCGCAATAAGTTTAATATCTGCTCCTATTTCGACGAGAATCTATTCTCCTGATTCGCTTGGCAGGATTAATCTATTCTATACCTATTCATCGATGCTAATGTCTCTTGCTTATTTAGGGTTAGACCAGGCATATGTAAGATTCTACAATGAATTAGATGATAAGAAAGCAAAGGATTCATTATTTTCTTTTTGTCTTTTTATTTCGATTTTGACAGTTTTATTATTAAGCCTTGTTGCTTTTGTCTTTCATGATAAGGTCTCTACTGAAATTGTAGGAGAAAAAGGATTTCGATTTGTCTTTTTATTAGCAATCAGTGCGACAACAGGCATATTAAGCAGATATTTGAGCCTGTTTTATAGGATGCAGATAGATGGGAAATGGTATACTATACAAGCAGTTATCGATATCTTATTTGTAAAATTTTCATATTTAGTATCTGGATACTTTAATTCATCTTATCAATCTGCGATTCTGGTTATGGTAATTTCTCGGTTTGTCGTCATTTGTAGTTTTTATTTGTTTCAAAAGAAAAGGTTCAATTTCATAATTGATAATGTTAACAAGGAGTTTTCTAGAGATATTATAAAATTTGCACTACCATTGGTGCCCATTACCTTTCTATCGTGGGCTAATAGTTCAGTTTCGCAGATAGTGCTCAAAAATATGCTCGGATATTCTGATTTAGGGATCTACTCTATTGCTGTAAGCTTAGCGAGTACAGTAAATATTGTTCAAGCGGGATTCAATGTGTATTGGGCACCGTATGTCTATAACAATTATAAGAGCGAAAAAAATATTTTTAATCAAGTACATCAATATATGATATTTCTATTGCTCTTGATTTCTTTGCTCATTATCTTTTGCCAAGATCCTATATTTATTATTCTTGGAGAAAAATACCGTAATGCTAAGCTCTTTTTCCCCTTTCTTCTCTTTTCACCTATTTGCTACACTGTCGCTGAAACTACCGGACTTGGTATAAATATATCAAAGAAGACTTTTTGGAATCTGATAATTTTTTCGATTAATATTGTTGTAAATATAGTAGGATGCTTCTTTCTAATTCCAGCATTTGGGGTTTCAGGTGCGGCTATGGCTTCCTGTATTAGCTCGATGTTATACATTGTGCTAAAGACAATAATAGGAGAAAAATATTATAGATCAATAGAAAGCTATAGATATATTATTTATCTATTACTTATTTTATCTGTATCTGCTCTAGTTAATTATTTTGGTTATGAGAAAATAGAACTTAAATATATGGCATTTATAATAATTTCTATTCTATATGCTTATCTATTTAGGAAAGAAATAAGATCTATGTTTAGATTTCTACATAAGGATACATAAAAGTATGTATAAATTGAAGTATTTATTATTGAAAATCATTGTGGAGATGATATGAAAGCTGTAATTCTAGCAGGTGGTCTTGGGACCAGATTGAAGCCTTTTACCAATGTAATTCCAAAACCATTGATGCCAATTGGCGAAAAAGCAATATTGGAAATTCAAATTGAACGATTGGTCAAATATGGCTTCGACGAAATACTTCTTGCAACTAATTATAAATCCGATTATATCGAAAGATTCATCGGAGATGGAAAAAGATATGGCGCTAAATTGATTTTGAGCAAGGAGGATAAGCCATTAGGTACTGCTGGCCCCATTAAACTATTAGAAAATCAGATTAAAGAGCCTTTTCTTGTTATGAATGGCGATATTCTTAGCCTAGTCGATTTTGCCAAGTTCTATGATTTTTCAGTCTCTCAAGATTCTTTGTTTACTGTTGGAATAAAAAAGATAATTATGCCATATGCTTTTGGCAATATTCATTTTGAAGGTGATATAGTCACAGGGATTGAAGAAAAACCAGATATTATTACTTATGCACTAGCAGGTATATATGTAATGAAACCAGGCATTTTTTCGCTTATTCCGAAAAATCAATATTTTGGAATGGATAACTTAATCCATAATATGCTCGCAAATAATTTGACTATTACAAAATATGAAATAAAAGAATATTGGATAGACATAGGAAGAGTTGATGATTACGAAAAAATTCAAGAGATTTCGGAAACATTTACAAATAAATGAGGTTTAGATTGAAGGTACTTATCATTGGAGATGGGAATTCTATATGGATTAGAGATTATATCAAGAATGTTTTAATAGCAAATAATGCAACAGTTTTCTTATATACTGGAAGGATCAGTAATGAGGAGTATTTACAGTTCTATAAGGCGAATAATGTAGTATTATTTGGTTATATAGATAATTCTTTCATTCAGAAATTTCCAATAATCCGCGGAGTTCTGAATATATTATATAGTATAAATCCAGTCTATAGAAATAGATACTATGATGCCATACATGTCCATTTTGCTGATAAGCAATCATGTTGGAAGGCGCATTTTTATCATAAGCTAGCAAAAAAAGAGATTTATTCTTTCTGGGGAAGTGATTTATTTAGAGCTAGTGATTTTCAATTAAAGAGATTGAAATCTTATCTAGATAAATGTCATATGATTACTGTTGCTACTCAAAAAATGCATGATCGCATAATATCTGTATTCGGAAACATTTATGACAATAAGATAAGGACACTCCGTTATGGAATTGAGTCCTTCGATATTATAGACAATATTAAGAAGCTAGAAGATAAAAAAACAAGCATGGCTAAGCTAGGACTACCAAACGACAAGATAATTCTAAATATTGGCTATAATGCTTCGGTAAATCAACAACATTTAGCAATTATAGAACAGCTTGCTAAAGTTGATAATAAGATTCTTGATAAGCTTTTTATTGTTATACAAATGACATATGGAAATCTAAATATTGATTATCATGAAGAGGTGAGAGAAAAAATTAGAAGCATAACTAATAATTTTAAGATATTTGAGAATTTTATGCAGACAGAAGACATCGCTAGGTTTCGATGTTGTGCGGATATATTTATTCATGGACAAACCACAGATGCCCTATCGGCTTCATTTCAGGAATATATCTATGCTGGTGCGGTCGTACTAAATGCGAAATGGTTACAATATAATGAATTAGAAGAAAGAGGCATTCGATATATTGAATTTGGATCTTTTGAGGAAATTCCTATGCTCGTGACAAAAATCGTAAGTAATTTGGAAGAATATAAGTTGGCCTTTTCTAATAACAGAGATATTCTTAGAGCATTTTCATCTGTGGAAGCAGTTTCGCAAGAATGGTATAGCATTTATTAGGAGTCATTAATAATTTTAAGATTAAGGAATAATTATAGATGATAAGCATATCTCTTATCGGTTGTGGTCGCATTAGTTCAAAACATATCGAATCTGTGCTAGCCAACAAAGAACGATTGCGGCTCGTCGCGTGTTGCGACCCGGTCATCGATCGTGCGCAAAGGCGCGTGCAGGAATATCGCACAGGTTCTAGTGGAGCGGACGCAAAAGTTTATGCTGACTATCGCGAGATGCTCAAAAAAGAAAAGCCCGACATATGCGCCATTGCGACAGAGTCGGGCTACCATCCACGCATCGCGATCGATTGTCTTGAGGCCGGTAGCCATGTCATCTGCGAAAAGCCCATGGCGCTCTCTACGCACGATGCAGATGCGATGATAGCAGCAGCGAGGCGTAACAACAAAAAGCTCGCGGTCTGCTTTCAAAATAGGTTCAATGCGCCGGTTCAGCGTGCTCGTGCAGCTGTCGAAGCAGGTCGCTTTGGCAAAATGCTGCATGGCATGATTCAGGTGCGCTGGAATAGAGATGAAAACTACTACAAGCAAGCTCCATGGCGCGGTACCTGGGATCTCGATGGCGGCACGCTCATGAACCAGTGCATGCACGGTATCGATCTTTTGCAATGGATGATGGGTGAGGACGCGGTGCGAGTGCAAGCAGCCACGAGGCGCTTTTTACGCCCTATTGAGGCAGAAGATTTTGGCGCGGCGATTATAGAATTTGCAAGCGGCGCGGTGGGCATTATAGAAGGAAGCGCCGTTGTATATCCTAAAAACTTAGGCGAGACGCTCTCACTCTTTGGAGAGAAGGGAACAGTGGTTGTCGGCGGGCTCGCCGTCAACAAAGTCAAAACTTGGCGTTTTGCAGATGCGGCAACAGTGGGCGATACTGAAGAGAAAGTCCTCGACCCGACCGCAAAGGATCCGCCGACAGTCTATGGTTTTGGCCATACGGCGCTCTATGCTGATTTCCTCGATGCTCTAGAGCAGAACCGCGAGCCACTCGTGAACGGCGAAGCAGGAAAGAAAGCGCTCGAGCTCATACTTGCGATCTATAAAAGCCAAAAGAATAGCCAGCCTGTGACGCTGCCTGTAGATTTCTCTATGTCTGAGATGAAAGGGACATTCTAGTGCTCTCTCTTTTGAGCGTGGTAGGAGCACGGCCGCAATTTATCAAGGCTGCGGTGGTTTCTCGGCTTATCCAGAGTAGCCAATATTGCGATAAGATAAACGAATGCCTTGTGCATACTGGCCAGCACTACGACGACAATATGTCGGCAGTGTTCTTTCGAGAGATGGAGATACCCGAGCCAGACATAAACCTTCAAATAGGCTCTGGACCTCATGGAGCGATGACCGGTGCGATGCTTGCACAGCTTGAGCGCGTCATGATGGAGCAGAAGCCCGATGTCGTTCTTGTCTATGGCGATACGAATTCAACGCTAGCAGGGGCTTTGGCGGCGTCAAAATTGCACATTCCTGTGGTGCATGTCGAGGCAGGCTTGCGTTCTTTCATGATGGCAATGCCAGAGGAACAAAATCGCATTATCGCAGATAGGCTCTCTACGGTACTGTTTTGCCCAACAGAGGCTGCGATAGACAATTTGGTACATGAAGGAATCCAGTTCGCGCAACCAGCTTTACCTAGTGCAGATCATAAGGCGGTGTTCCTTTCCGGCGATGTGATGCTCGATGCATCGCTCTATTACCGTCAGAAGCAAAAAGCCATGTCTTTAAGCTCGGCGCTTGCATCGCTTGTAGAAAGGCCTTTTTACCTTGTGACCTTGCATCGCGCAGAGAACACTGATGATCTTGTGCGACTTGCATCGATAGTGAAGGCCCTTAATGAGTTCGATACATTACCTGCAATTTTGCCGCTTCACCCTCGGACGAGAAAAATTCTTTCTCAACAAGGACTTGAGTTCGCTGCCCATATCCATGTGATCGATCCTGTTGGCTATTTCGATATGCTTGCCATCGAGAATCGCTGTGAGTTTATTGTCACCGATTCAGGCGGTGTACAGAAAGAAGCCTATTTCTTTGGTAAGCCATGTATTACGCTTCGCGATTCGACAGAATGGATAGAGCTTGTGCAGCATGGCTGGAATACGCTCGTCGGTGCAAATACCGAAAAGATTCTTGCCGCACTGCAGTCGATGCCACGCTATGGCGACACAGTGCAACTCTATGGCGATGGTCACGCAGGCGAATTCATCGTACAAACATTGTTCAATATCTTTGCAAAAGAAGGCTGATATGCAAGTTCCCTTTTATACGCCGGTGCGCGAATATCATGCACGCAAAGCGGAGTTCGACCACGCCGTACAACAAGTCTTTGAAAATGGCGATTTCATCCTAGGCGAAGATGTTGCGGCCTTTGAAAAAGAAGCAGCGTCGTGGCTTGGGGCAAAGTATGCGGTCGGTGTGGCCTCTGGTTCTGATGCGCTCGTAATAGGGAGCGATATTCTCGGATTCCGCGATGGCGCTGAAGTACTGACGCCGACCTATACATTCTTTGCTTCAGCATCCTGCCTCGCGCGTCTTGGCGCAAAGCCAATCTTTGTAGACATGGATGAAGAAACGCTCAATATGGACATGCGCCAGGCCGCTGAAAAGGTGAATTCGCGAATACAAGGCATTATTCCTGTGCATCTTTTTTTGCAGCCAACGCCGCTCCAAGAGGTGATGGACCTTGCACGTGCCTATAACATCAAAGTGCTCGAAGATGCCGCAGAAGGCTGGGGCATGGAATCGTTTGTCGATGGCAGGTGGAAGAAGGCAGGGGCAGTAGGCGATATCGGCATTTATTCATTCTTTCCCACGAAGACCTTGGGAGCCTATGGCGATGCAGGGCTGATGGTCACCGATGATGAAGCATTATATCGCAAAATAAAGATGTATCGCGTGCATGGCACCACAACGAAGTATCATCATGAATACATTGGCTATAACTCTCGGCTCGATACATTGCAAGCAGCAATCTTGCGAGTCAAGCTTGCCACCACAGAACAGGCTATTGCTGCAAGGGCGCGCCATGCACGGCATTATACCGAGCGGCTTCGTGCAATTCCGGGCCTGCAAGTCCAAAGCGTGCGCAGCGATGCTCATCCAGTCTATTATGTCTACAACATCCTCGTGCCGCAGCGCGATGCGCTTGCAGATTACCTCAAAGAAAATGGCATAGGAACGACGATCTATTATCCAAAGCCGCTCCATTTGCAGCCCTGTTTTGCCTACCTTGGGTATAAAGAAGGCGATTTTCCTGTTGCGGAGCGCATCTGCAAAGATATTCTGGCGCTCCCCATGTACCCGGAGCTCACCGATGATGAAGTGGACTATGTGTGTGATGCGATTTCGAGCTTTTATGGGAGAGCATAATGGCCAATTCTGAGCTGATTGAGCTGCCTTCAGCCGATGGAGGCACCTTTATGCGCCATGAGTCCACTTATGTAGACAAAGGTGCTCTGGTTGGCTCTGGAACCCGCATTTGGCATTTTTCGCATATCATGGCAGGCGCAAAGATAGGAAAGAATTGCTCGCTTGGGCAGAATGTCAATGTGGCAAGTAGGGCCGTGCTTGGCAATAATGTCAAGGTGCAAAACAATGTTTCGATCTATGACGATGTAATAATTGAAGATGAAGTATTCTGCGGGCCATCCATAGTCTTTACCAATGTCATCAATCCTCGTGCCTTTATCGAGCGAAAACATGAGTATAAAAAGACAATTGTGGGTCGCGGTGCTTCCATAGGCGCCAATGCGACCGTTGTCTGCGGAGTAACCTTGGGGAAATATTGTTTTGTAGGCGCGGGAAGTGTCGTTACAAAAGATGTTCCTGATTACGCCCTTGTATATGGCGTTCCAGCTATTCAGAATGGTTGGGTATGTATCTGTGGCATGAAATTGGATGAGAATCTTGCTTGTCCAGAATGTGGCAGAAAATATAGGAAAACTGACAAGGGAATCGAGGAAATAAATGAATAATCGAGAGTTGCTGAACAAGATTGAAAATAATGAAGAAATTGTTGGCATAATAGGGCTTGGCTATGTTGGCTTGCCACTCGCCGTGAGCTTTGCAAAAAAGGGAATCAAGGTCCTTGGGTTCGAAAAAAGCGAGAATAAAGCTTCTCTAGTCAATGCCGCTCAAAACTATATCAAGGATGTGGATAGCGAAGTGCTGAAAGCATGTGTCCGAGAAGGAAAGCTTTCGACAACCACCGATATGTCGCGCATTCGCGAGTGTGATGCGCTCATCATTTGCGTGCCGACACCGCTCGATCATTTCAAGAAGCCCGACATGAGTTTTATCGAGTCTGCATGCATCGATATTGGCCGAAATATGAAAAGGGGTGTCTTCATTAGCCTCGAAAGCACGACCTATCCCACGACAACAGAAGATGTCGTAAAGCCGATTGTGGAGCACGAGTCTGGCTTCAAAGAAGGCGAGGATTTCTGGCTCTGCTTTAGCCCAGAGCGAGTAGATCCTGGCAATAAGGACTACAAAACAGAGAATACTCCAAAGGTTGTCGGAGGCCTTGGAGAAGAAGCGCAGAAGATAGCGCTCGCGCTCTATGGCAAAGCGATTCAAAAGCTCTATCCGGTGAGTTCTCCGCGTGTTGCTGAAATGGTGAAAATCCTTGAAAATACTTATCGGCTCGTCAATATAAGCCTCATAAACGAGCTCGCCTTGCTTGCCGGCAAGATGGATATCAACATTTGGGAAGTCATTGAAGCAGCCAAGTCCAAGCCCTATGGTTTCCAGGCCTTTTATCCAGGGCCAGGGATTGGCGGGCACTGCATCCCGCTCGATCCGTTTTACCTCGAATATATTGCAAAAGGGATCAACTTTGACCTCACGATGATCGACGCGGCAGGACGAATCAATAATTTGCAGCCCTATCGAATGATGAACAAAATTTCCTATGCCCTCAATCGTCAAGGGAAGCCCATGAATGGCTCGACCATCCTCTTTCTGGGAGTAGCATACAAGGCAGATATCGACGATGCGCGTGAAAGCCCTGCATTGCTTGTCATGGAAGAATGTGCAAAAAAACGTGCCAATGTGCTCTACCATGATCCCTATATCCCAGAAGTGGTCGATGAACATGGCAAGAAGTGGACAGGGGTGGCGCTCACCGATGAGCTTCTTGAGAACGCTGACTGTGTGGTGTTTACGACGGCCCATTCGTGCTTTGATGTTGAACATATTGTTGAAAGAGCGAAACTAATAGTAGATCTAAAAAATGTGGTTCGAATTTTTGGCAAAAATAGTAATAAAATTGTGAGATTATAGGGTTCAATTCAAATTAAATTATTGATCTTAGGCAAAATGATAGCATAATTCTTTGGAGATTCTGCTTAGAATGAAAAGAACAATGGTTGTTTTTACCTCTTTATTTTTTAATAAATTTGGGAATCAATCCTTTTTTGAAACAATAAAGAATTATAGTAATTTCTTTGAGAGAATAGTGATAATAACGTCATATAACGATGATTCTTATTTTTTTTATGACAATGAAATTACCGAACCGTTTTTAGATAAGATAACAATATATAGAACTTATAATTATATAAGATATATATACTTGATTTTTAAATCGCATTTTACTAAGAATAAAAAAAATGATGATAAGATATATGATAAGAGAGAATTGAAAAATGCTAATTATGATCTGCTATCAATATTCTATTATCATTTAACAAACACAATTAAATCTCTGATATTCTTGATGTTGCATATAACAGGCAAGATAAGAGGAATTGATTTAATCTGTTCTTATGAAATTGGAGGAGTCTCAAGTGGGCTCTTTGCAAGTCATCTTTTATCGCGCAAGATTAAATTAGTTGCAAAAATGCAGGGGACGGTCTTATATCCGATTCTAGAAAAGCATGAAGAAAAGAGAATAGAAAATTATTTGGATCATCATGCTTACAAGAAATTGCCTAAATATGACTATATTACTATGACAAATGATGGAACAAAGGGCGATAAGGTACTTAAGCTCTATGGAGTACCCGATTCAAAAATCATTTTTATTACAAATGGATTATCAGAATCGATTATCAATAAAAAGCTTGAAATCTCAAATACATATCAAAGTAATAGCAATAATAAAATAATGTTGATGAATCTCTCAAGATTGATTCCATGGAAAAGAGTAGACTTGTCCATTGAAATAGCTAATATTCTTACAAATGAATTCGGGTTTCAAGATTATGAAATTGATATTTATGGTGCTGGAAGTGATTTTGAGTATAGAAAACTGAACGAAAGAATAGGAGAATGCCATCTTGAAAATAATGTATATGTCTGTGGGCCTGTGCCATTTGCTTCTGTGTCTGATATTATTCTAGATCACGACTTTTTAATCTCATTATACTTATTTACAAATATTGCAAATCCTTTATTAGAAGCGGCCTATTTAGGTATTGGTATTATTTCAATTACTTCTGATGACCTATTAGAGATTCTTGACAGTACAAAAGATAATATAGCCTTGTTTAAGGAGACCACCGAGAGTGATTTATGCAGACAGATTGCAATTTATATAAGAGAAATGAATTTTGAAAAAATGAGGAGATACAAAACTGCCTCAATTATTGAGAAGACCTGCAGTCATAAATTGTTTTCATGGAATGAGAGATGTCAAAAAGAAATAAGCATTATATTCAATCAATAATCAAAAATAGCGATATTACTTTAATTGAAGGTTTTCTTTTTCTAAGCATATTTATTCTAAGCCTTATAGTTGGCTCCAAATATGTAGGGGGCGACCAGAAATATTATAGAATTGTCTATAATCAACTAAGAACCTATAGTCTTTTTAAGGGGTACTTATATTATTCGTTAAGCTTAGACTCATTCGAGGTCGTTCACTTTTTAATTGACTGGATTTTCTGTAGAATTCTTCCTAAAGATCTTGTGATGTCGCTATTTAATGCATTATTGGGAGTGATTCTATATAGATTATTAAGAAAGTGGGGTGCTGATCGGTTTAATGCTTTATTCATAGCGCTAACAAATTATTATATGCTAGTATTATATTTTGCTGCTGAAAGACTAAAATTCGGCTTTTTATTATTTGGCATTGGGCTCTTATCTAATGATAAAAAAATCAAGGAGCTCTTTTGTTCATTATCAATATTTGGCCATATACAAATGGCTATTCTCTTTTTAGCAATGAAAGTGGAAACCTATTTTAAAGCTTTGATAAAGATATTTTCTAGATTAAGAATATCTAAATCCATATTGATAGGTATTATCATAATAATTGGAATTTTTATTATTATGTCTACTCAATTAGTTACAAAATTATCCTTTTATGCATTTCAAAATATAAAAATTATGGATATAGCGAAAACAATGGTTTTCTTTTTCGGTTCTTTTGTATTCTCAAGAAACAAACAGAAAGTTGTTTACATGTATTTGCCAATAATTGTAGCAACCTTCATTGTAGGATCGTTTCGCACAAATATATTTGCTTATTTTTTAATGTTATATTTTTGTATTTCAAATAAAAAGGGCTACAATTTAGTCATCTATTCTACAAACATATATTATTCAATTATGTCTATTAGTTTTCTGTCACAGATATTCAAGTATGGAAGTGCATTCTTATCAAATTAGTTCTCATAAAAATGAAATATTATGGCAAATATAATAATATATGATATTGCAGCAGACTCTTACGGAGCTTTAGTGATCCTTAATCAAATTGTAAGAGAAGCTGAACATGACAAAGCTAATGATTATTATATATTCTTATCATCTGGAATAAATAGGACCCATGGGAATTTACACTATATATATATCAATAAGAAAAAAGGATTGGCTCATCGCTTAATATGGGATTTATATGGCTTAAAAAGATATTTGAAAAAAAACTTCATAATGCCTCATCTAATAATTAGCATGCAAAATATGGCTTTGCTAGGATTCCATGGAATACCTCAAATGGTCTATTTGCATCAATCTATTCCTTTTAGTGATTTTAATCTAAATCCAATGAAAAAAGAAGAAAGAAAATTATTCTTTTATAAATATGTTTATAAAATAATGATATTCTTAACAATTAATTTTACAGGAAGCAGAGTATATGTGCAGACTGAATGGATGAAAGAAAGGGCGGTAGCATTATTTAGAAAATCCATCAAGGTAAAAAAAATTGCGCCTAGTATTGAAAAGCAAGAAGGCATAAGAAATGCAGAAACCAATAATAAAGATTTTCTGTTTTATCCTACTTCAAATTTTAAATATAAGAATATTGACACAATAATCAAGGCCATAGATTATTTAAAGGTGTATAATCCTGAAATATATGGGAGAATAGAATTACGGCTCACCATTGATAAAGATCCAAAATATTGCATGGCTTCGGATAATGTAAAATTCATTGGATATCAGTCGAAAGATGACATGATTTCTCTATATGAGAATTCATCGGCTATGGTATTTCCAAGCTATCTGGAGTCATTTGGATTGCCGCTTATAGAGGCTGCTAGTATAGGCTTGCCGATAATAGTATCAGATTTGCCTTATTCTAGAGAAATACTAGGAACCTATGATGGAGCAAGATTTATCAATGATTATATGAGTAAAAGAGCATGGGCTCAAGGCATAACTGAGGTTTATGCAGAAGGAAGGAATAGATACAAGCCCTTGATTTGGAACAATGAAGGTTGGAAGGTTCTATTTAATGACATACATAGCATTTTGCACAATAGGAAGAGATAGCTAATGAATTCATCGACACTCCTTATTTCTGGCGGAACCGGTTCTTTCGGCAATGCTATACTCAAGAAATACTTGAATCGTGATGATTTTCAGGAGATACGCATTTTCAGCCGGGATGAGAAAAAGCAGGATGATATGCGGCATCTCTACAAATCGGAGAAGATCAAGTATTACATTGGAGATGTGCGAGACATACAGAGTGTCAAGGCGGCGATGCAGGGCGTGGATTATGTGTTCCATGCGGCGGCGCTGAAGCAGGTACCGTCGTGCGAGTTTTATCCTGTGGAGGCGGTCAAGACTAACGTGCTGGGAGCCGACAATGTGCTCACTGCGGCGATCGAGGCGGGAGTTAAGCGCGTCGTGGTGCTCAGCACCGACAAGGCTGTCTATCCCATCAACGCCATGGGGATGTCCAAGGCGCTCATGGAAAAGGTGATGATTGCCAAGTCGCGCGGGCTCGATGAAAAAAAGCAGATTATCTGCGGTACTCGCTATGGCAATGTCATGGCCTCGCGGGGTTCAGTGATTCCGCTTTTTATCGATCAAATTATGAGTGGTAAGCCTATCACCATCACTGATCCAGAGATGACGCGGTTTATGCTCCATCTGGATGAAGCGGTGGAACTTGTGGAATATGCGTTTAGCCATGCTCATAATGGAGATATCTTTGTGAAAAAGGCGCCTGCGTGTACCTTGGCTGATCTTGCCGAGGCGCTTAAAGAGCTGCTCAATGCCGATAACGAAGTGCACGTTATTGGTACGCGTCATGGTGAGAAGGTCTATGAGACCTTAGTCAATCGCGAGGAAATGGCCAAAGCGATCGATTGTGGGGATTACTATCGCATTCCAGCGGATACGCGGGACCTCAACTACGATAAATATTTTAGCAATGGCGACGAAAAAGTAAAGGTGGTGGCTGAATATACCTCGCACAATACGCGTAGGCTCAATGTTGAAGAGATGAAGGAGCTTCTTTTGACGCTCGACTGTGTGCACGAAGCGCGGAAGGAGCGGGGTTTAGAATGAATGTCCTTGTGACTGGTGCTGCCGGTTTTCTAGGGCAGAATCTTTGTATCCGCTTATCGAGAGAAAAAGATTGCACCGTGTTGCCCTTTGATATCGCGAATGAAGAGTCTGAGCTCTTTGAGCTTTTGACAAAAGCCGATCGCATCGTGCACCTTGCAGGGATAAATAGGCCCCTAGAACCTTCGGAGTTCATGGCAGGGAATTTCGGACTCACCTCGACCATTGCGGATGCGCTTGAGAAGATGCAGCGGCCAATCCCCATCATTTTTTCTTCGTCGATTCAGGCTGAGCTCCAGAACGACTATGGAAAGAGTAAGCGCGCAGCAGAGGAGCGATTAAGAGTCTATAACGAAAGAACCGGCGCTCCAGTGCGCATTTTTCGTTTTGCCAATATCTTTGGCAAATGGTGTAGGCCAAACTATAATTCAGCAGTGGCAACCTTCTGTTACAACATTGTGCATGGGCTTCCTCTTACGATTCATGATCCAGGAGCGCCGTTGCAGCTTGTGTATATCGATGATGTCGTTGAAGCCATCGTCCGAGAGCTAAAGGCAGAACTTGAAAGTTTTGCCTATGTAACTGCTGAGCCTGTCTATGAGACGACAGTGGGTCAGGTCGCAAACTTAATTCGAGATATTCACGAAAAACGTCAAAAAGGCTTTGTTGGGGATTATTCGGATTCCTTCTACAAAAAGTTGGCGACCACCTATTTGAGCTATGTCGATATTCCGAGCCTTGCCGCTGCTCCGGAAATGAAGAGCGACGAGCGAGGTTGGCTCTTTGAACTCATCAAGTCAGAAAAAGCGGGGCAAATCTTTGTCTCGACCACGAAGCCGGGCAAGGTGCGGGGCAATCACTATCATGATACCAAGGTGGAAAAGTTCTGCCTCGTAAAAGGCAAGGCTCGAATTTCGCTGCGCAAAGTGAACAGCACGGAGCACTATGCCTTCGATGTCGATGATACTTCGATTCGCATTGTCGATATTCCTCCAGGGTATACCCATGCCATTCAGAATACCGGTACTGAGGACTGCATCGTGCTCTTCTGGGCGAATGAGGTTATGGACCCCAATAGACCAGATACTTACAGACTCGAGGTCTAAATGCTCGACAAGCTCAAGGTGATGACTATCATCGGCACGAGGCCCGAGATCATTCGGCTCTCTGAAGTGATTCGCGCGTGTGACAAATACTTCAATCACATACTCGTCCACACGGGTCAGAATTACGACTATACGCTCAACGAGATTTTCTTTAAGGACCTCGAGCTGAGGGCTCCAGATTATTATCTCGATGCTGTGGGGAATGATCTTGGCGAGACGATTGGCAATATCATTGCAAAGTCCTACAAGCTTCTTCTACAGGAAAAGCCTGATGCACTCCTTGTTTTGGGAGACACAAATTCTGCCCTATGTGCGATTCCTGCAAAACGGCTCAAGATTCCTATTTTCCACATGGAAGCAGGCAACCGCTGCTTCGACCAAAATGTGCCTGAAGAAATAAACCGTAAAATCGTCGATCATATTGCGGATATCAATCTTCCCTACACCGAGCATTCGCGGCGCTATTTACTTTCAGAGGGCCTTCGTAAGGAACATATCTTTGTGACGGGCTCGCCCATGGCAGAAGTGATTGCGCGCAATAAAGCCAAAATCGAATCATCAAAGGCGCTCGAAAAGTACGATGTTGAGAAGAAAAAGTACTTCGTGCTCTCCATGCATCGCGAAGAGAACATCGATATCGAATACAAGTTTAAGGAACTTGTAAAGGCTCTCAATAGCCTAGCGGAAACCTATGGGCTTCCGATCGTCTTTTCGACGCATCCGCGAACATGGAAGCGGCTCGAATTGGATCACATAGGGCTTGATCCGCTTATTCGCAATGTCAAGCCGCTAGCCTTTACCGATTATTGCCGTATGCAGTGCGATGCAGCCTGTGTCATCTCAGATTCGGGCACCTTAAGCGAAGAGTCTTCGATCTTGCGATTTCCAGCGGTGCTCTTGCGCAATTCGACCGAGCGGCCAGAGGTACTCGATAAGGGGACGATCGTGATCGGCGGCTACACCGAAGAAAGCCTCTTACAATCGGTCGATCTTGCGATCAATTCTTTTGACTCAGAGGATAATAGGCCTAAAGATTATTGTGATACGAATGTTTCGTCCAAAGTTGTGAAGATAATTCAAAGCTACACATCAATAATCTATCAATTTGTTTGGAATAAATTTTGAGCATGGAATCCAAGTCGAACATATTGATTCTAACCAATCATTTCTATCCAGAAGAATTTAGAGTCAATGATATCGCTTTTGAATTAGCTAAAAGAAACTATGCTATAACTGTAATTACTGCTATTCCAGATTATCCTATAGGCAAATTCTTCTCAGGATATTCCTTAATCAAAAGACGAAGAGAAAAAATTGGAGATGTAAGAATAATCAGGCTTCCCATTATCCCGCGCGGCAGTGGTAGAAAGCTGCAGCTTAGCCTTAATTATCTTTCCTATCTTATCTCATCGCTTTTCCTTGTAGCTTTTCATGCATTAGACAATGATTATGATGCTGTAATGGTTCATATGACATCTCCGTTCTTCATAACTTTTCCTGCAGTCTATTTGAAAAGGATCAAGAAAATGCCTTTGATACTATGGGTTTTGGATCTATGGCCTGAATCTGTCGAAGCAGCTGGCGGAATAAAAGATAAGAACATATTGGGATTACTGAATGTAATAGTTAAAAAAGTATATCAACAATGCAATACTATATTGGTAAGCTCAAATTCCTTTAAAAAATCGATTTCTCAAAAAGGCAATTTTGAAAAGAAACTTGTCTATTTCCCTAATTGGGCAGATTCTATACCAGCAATAGATATTGATAAGCAATATAAAAATATAAGCCCATTTTCGAATAAGTCTTCTTCAGATTTTATATTTCTATTTGCGGGCAATCTTGGAGAAGCACAGAATATTGATTTTATTCTAGATTCGATCTCCAAAATGGATCTGAAGAAGGGTGTGAAGTTTGTCTTTCTTGGAGATGGGAGAAAAAGAGCTCAACTAATCAAGAAATCAAATTCTTTGGGTCTCTCAGAGATTTGCTATTTCCCAGGCCGATTCCCCCAAACTATGATGCCCTATTTTATGGGTCATGCAGAAGTGATGCTTGCATCGCTCAAGAGCGATGCGATATTTAGTTTAACGGTACCTGCAAAAGTACAATTTTATATGGCGCAAGGCAAACCAATACTTGCCATTCTCAATGGAGAAGGTGCAGAAATCATCAATAGAGCAAGGTGCGGAATCGCTACCAAACCAGATGATATACAAGGTTTTCAAAATGCTTTGAGTCTATTTTTGGGATATACTAAAGAAGAACTGTATCAGATGGGGGAAAATGGAAAGAAATACTATCTTGGTCAATTCGATAAAGAAAAGAGATTAGATCAGATTGATGGACTACTTCGAAAATTTACTAATAATAATAGAGATATAAGATAAAGAGGATTCAATGTCAGACAAAGAATTTGTTGCCATAAAAGAAACCGAGCAGACTTCAAGTACAAAAGACGAAGATAACGACGATATCAATCTCCTCGATATTGCTGCAGTCCTTTGGAAGCGAAGATGGGTAATCATTGCGATAACCGGCATTGTAGCCTTTGGCTCTCTTGCCTATGCATTGGGCTCGCTGCTCTTGCCTCCCGATAAAAGTTATCTGCCGAATGTCTACACGCCTAAAGCAACAATGCTCATTTCGTCTGGTAGCTCAACGAGCCTATCGTCGATACTTTCTTCTTCTGGGCTATCTGGTCTTGCGAGCATGGTAGGAGTCTCAACAGGAGGGAATCAGAATCAGCAACTTGCAAAGGTATTGGCAACCTCCAACACGACACTAGATAGACTCAACGAGAAGCTTGATTTTGTTGGACATTACAAGGTAAAAGAGCCAAATGTGTCAAGAATCCGGAAATTGGCTTCTTCAAATCTATATGCAGAGATTGATACAAAGTCGAATATCTTTACGATATCGTTTACTGATAAAGATCCGGCCTTTGCCAAAAAGGTAGTCGACGAGACTGTCAATATCCTATCCGAACGCTTTGCGGAGCTGAGCGGTAGTCAAGCAATCCAACAGAAGGCTCTTCTGGAAAAGAGGCTTGCAGATGTCGATGCGGCTATTAGTGATCTCGAATCACAGGTCAAGGAATTCCAAAAGAAATATGGTGTAGTGCAGGTTGAAGCCCTTGCCACAGAACAGATTACAATTCTAGCACGCCTTCGGTCGGAGCTCATTCTCAAAGAGATGGAGATCGAGAATTATAAAAAAGTAGCACGGATCAACGATCCAATGCTTACCCAGCTCAACAATGAGCGTGATTCGCTTCTCGCAAAGATAAAAGAAATCGAAACAGGTACTGGTTCGGGCTCGAAGGTTATGCCAAGCCAGCAGCAGCTGCCAACCATTGCCTTTGAATATGCAAAGCTCGAGCGCGATCTTGCGGTACAAACCGAGCTCTTCAAGATACTCACTCAGCAATATGAGGTCGCAAAGTTCAATGCCGCTGGTCAGGAACCTGTCTTCCAGATTATCGAGATGGCGGAAGTACCAGACATGAAGTCAGGCCCATCTCGCAGCAAGATTTGCATCATTGCGACCATTATAGGCTTTTTTATCTCGATCTTAATCGCCTCTATCGCTGAATCAGTTTCTAAAATTCGTCGAGACCCAGAAGCGATAGCTAGATTTAGGGCCATAAGCAAGGGCGAGAAGACTGAGATATAGTAAGGGCTTAATGCCGAATATCAATAGCAAGCATCACAAAGCTGAATGTGAAGTTACTTTATCGAAGCAAAAGGAAAAAACATGAAGCGGTTTTTTATTATCTCTGGAAGTATGGTAAAAGAAGGTAGAGCAAAATGTCTGTTTCAGGCATTTATATTTGTGGCTCTATTATCTGTGATGTTTCTTATATCTCCGTATTCAGAGATGTCATCGCTCGCTGCTCAGACAACCAGTACTTCAACCGGTACTTCAAACACTTCGAATCTAATACAATCAAGCGTAGTTTCTGGCGCTACAAAAACATCTGAGACCGCACAGACAACGCAGACGGGCACATCTTCATATCCAGAAGTTACAGAGCAAGCGAAGATTGCAATGGCAGCCGCGGACTATCTGGTTACTCCAGGCGATATATATAGTCTCAGTTATATGCGCCTTTCTCAGGTGGAGACGCTAAGACTTATTGTTGAGGGAGATGGCACGGTAAATCTCGGTTTCTTTGGCAGGGTCTCTGCTTCGGGCATGACATTCCGCGAATTTAAGGCTTTTGTGGAGAAAAAGGTCGAGGCGGGATATCCACAATCCTTTCCGAGCCTTTTGATTCTATCTACAGGGAGTTTCAACATAAGGGTGCAGGGCCAAGTTCAGGCGACGTCGGTAGTAACTGCATGGGGTTTGACAAGGCTATCGGAAGCGCTCAACGGAATTCTTCAACCTTATTCCTCGGTACGAGATGTGCGTATTATCTCATCTAATGGTAAAGAAGCAAGTTACGACCTTTTCAAGGCTGAGCGGGAGGGGGACATAAGGGAGGATCCATATATAAGGCCAGGGGACAGTATAGAGGTGAAGAGTGCTGGGAGGGTAGTGAGGTTAGAAGGGGAAGTGAGGCGTCCTGGGACGTATGAGTTATTAGAGAATGAGGGTATTAAGGAGTTAATAAGCTACTATGGGGATGGTTTAGGAGTAAGTGCTAAGGCTGACATGGTAGTATTGACTAGGAGGGCTACAGAGGAGAGGCCTGAGAGTGAGAGCATAGTATTCGATGTTAGTAGTAAGGAGCTACCGAGAATAGAGGATGGGGACAGTATAAGGGTAGCGAGTAGGGAAGAGTATTTACCTGTAGTGTATCTTGAAGGGGCGATAATAGTAGAAGGCAGTAGTGCGAGTAGTGGTGGTGGGATAAAGCCCTACAATATAGAGAGGGTAGTGTTACGTAAGGGGCAGACGATATATCAGGTGATGAAGCCTTTAGAGGGTAAGGTATATGGGACAGGGGATTTAGCTAAGAGCTATATAGTGCGAGGGCAAGAGAGAATAAGTGTAGATTTGGAGAAGCTATTACATACATATACGGTAGAAGAGGATGTTGTATTACAGGCTAATGACAGGGTAGTGATACCGTATGGGTTAAATTATGCTTATGTGACAGGATTTGTTAAGAAGTCGGCTACAGTAGAGGTAACTTCCGAGAGTAGGCTATCTGGGGTATTAAAGGAGTTATTGATAGAGCGTTCGTCTTTGAAGGGTGTAGTAGTAAGGAGTGCAGATGGTAAAGAAGCAAGTTACGACCTTTTCAAGGCTGAGCGGGAGGGGGACATAAGGGAGGATCCATATATAAGGCCAGGGGACAGTATAGAGGTGAAGAGTGCTGGGAGGGTAGTGAGGTTAGAAGGGGAAGTGAGGCGTCCTGGGACGTATGAGTTATTAGAGAATGAGGGTATTAAGGAGTTAATAAGCTACTATGGGGATGGTTTAGGAGTAAGTGCTAAGGCTGACATGGTAGTATTGACTAGGAGGGCTACAGAGGAGAGGCCTGAGAGTGAGAGCATAGTATTTGATGTTAGTAGTAAGGAGCTACCGAGTATAAAGGATGGGGACAGTATAAGGGTAGCGAGTAGGGAAGAGTATTTACCTGTAGTGTATCTTGAAGGGGCGATAGTCGGAGATCTACTTGGTATATCATCGAAAGACCTGTCTGTATCGCAGAGCAATTATGCTATATTGCGAACACCGTATAGAAAGGGCCTGACAGTTTTTTCTCTCTTACGGCCTTTGAAAGATAAGATATTGTCATCAGCAGATATGAGCAATGCTTTTATCATCCGCAAGAGCGAAGCTTCTCCAATAACAATCAACTTAGAAAAACTACTCTATGGAAATGATCTGAGCGGAGATTGTATAATCCAGGCAGAAGATCGAATTGTAATTCCATTTGGCTCGATGTATGTCTTTGTTACCGGCGAAGTTACGAAATCTAGCTGGGTTGGAATAACCGGACTAACGAGGCTTCGAGATGTGGTAACGCCTTTATTGACTCGCTATTCTTCGATTCGAGATGTAAAAATAAAGACCACAGATGGTTTCGAGAAAAGCTATGACCTATTCAAAGCGGATCGATATGGTGATCTGTCTCAGGATCCTTTCTTGAGGCCTGGAGACGAAATAAGGCTCTCGAGCCTTACCAATCTTGCGACTATACAGGGCGAGGTAAAGCGTCCAGGCACCTACCAGCTCCTGCCTGGAGAGGGGCTTAAGGAACTAGTCGATTTATATGCAGATGGTTTTACTGAAAAAGCCAATACATCTCGCCTTACCTTATTACATTACCTATCCGATAGCTCGCCAGTGGGAGAAAAATTGCAGTTCGATTATGCCAAATTTCCGGATATAAAACTCAGGCTTTATGATGTGGTGACAGTTCCTTCTTTACAAGAGCTTTTGCCGGTTGTATGGTTCGAAGGCGCAGTTGGAGTGAGTTCTACGGGCTCATCTCCGGAGACGAGCCAGCGCATAGCATATAATTTTGTACCTGGTGAGACAGTATCGCAGGCTGCGCTTAATAATCGAAAGCTCTTTTCAGCGGTGTCGGATCTTGCATCTGGATATATCATACATGCCGATAGTTCGACTACAGCGATTGATCTAGCGAAATTTATCTATGACTATGACCTTACTAACGACCTTCCACTGAAGGCAAATGACACAATAATCGTTCCTTTCCGTCAGTTCTTTGTCTCTGTATCGGGGGCGGTGAGGTACCCTGGTCGCTATCCATATATTCCGAAACGGACCTGGGAGTATTACATAGGACTTGCTGGCGGTTTCGATACAGACAAGAATTCGGGTCAGAAGATCACTATCTACGATGTCAAATCCCATAAGGTAGCAATAGCAAACCGAGAGATTCAGCCAGAAGATAACATCGTCGCGGAGAGCAATTCCTTTACATACAATATGATGAAAATATCATCGATTATCTCCACTATTCTTTCGCTAACCGTGCTCATAATAAATGTCCTGCGTCTGTAAGAGAGCGTGCTTCAGTTATTTTCCTTGGTTTATAATGATGAATTATTCTAATCCAGAACTCCAGCTCCTCCAGTCGATCTATCAAGCAACAGAAGAAGGGAATAGCTTTGCCTCCGTTTCTCAGCGGCAGCTTGCAAATAGCGCAGGTCTATCCGTTGGATTAACAAATATTCTTTTGAAGCGCTTTATTGAACGAGGTTGGGTCAAATTTCTCCATATTGATGGACGAAAGATTAAATACGCACTTACTCCTTCTGGTATGGAGCAAATAGCTTTGAGAGCTGTTGAATACTTTGCAAGAGCGGAGCGAAATTCAGAGCTCTATAGAAAAAAGATCGACTTCTTCATAGAAGGAGTAGTATGCGAGGGATATACGGCATTTCTCTTAGTTGGGCTCCCCGAGCTAGACTTCTTATTTGACTATGCTTGCATAAAGCATGGCCTCGGATTCTATAAGAATATCAAAGCATTTATGCGCGAAATAGATGAGAATAATTTGGGATGGAACGAGCTAGTAGTTGTCTGTGCCGATAACTTCGAAAATTGCAGGGAAATTCAAGGAGATCCATCAGATTCAGTAGATATAAAAAAGCATCTAGGCATACCAAACGAAGTTCCTCTCATCAGATTTTCGCAGATTCTCATGAATGCGGGGTGGAGAAAGGAAAATTTTGAAGCAAATGGATAAAAGCTCTTGCAAAGAGCATACAAGATAGTTAATAATAGGACTGATTAACTAAGAAGGGATTGAATGCGATGTCATATGAGGTAGCTGTCAGTTCCGCATTTCTCTCAGCCTTTACCATGCCTATTATCTTGAGATTTGCGCACAATAATGGGCTTTACGATTCACTTGATGCAAGAAAGAATCATAATGGAAATATTCCGCGCCTAGGGGGGCTGGGGATATTTATTGCATTTGCAACGATGATAGTATCGCTTATTTTGATCCAACCAGATGAGATTGCTAGACAACTTGCTGCTAGTACAAATCGACTTTGGCCTCTTGCTATTAGTGGTATGGTTATGCACATCATTGGGCTTATTGATGATATTAAACCTCAATCAGCAAGATTAAAGCTCGCTGTGCAGATTGTTGCGGCAATCCTGGTGGTGGCCAATGGTTTTAGGTTTAGAGGCTTCGGATTTCGCCAGGATGTGATGCAGGATAAGATTGCGTGGCTTTCCGTCATCCTAAGTGTAGGGTGGATTGTAGGGGTAGCAAATGCAATAAATTTTATCGATGGAGTAGATGGGCTTGCAGGCAGCATATCTTTTATAGCAGCAATAGCCTATGGAATTTTCTATTATCGCATAAACGATCAATGTAGCTCTCTTGTTTGCTTATGCATCGCGGGTGTAGTTGTTGGATTTCTATTATTTAATTTTCCTATGCCAACGGCAAAAATATTCATGGGAGACTCAGGGAGTCTCTTTATTGGCTTTTGTCTTGCAGTTATGCCTTTTATAGGACAGGGATCTGGAACTGGATCCACAGAAGTGAGCTTGGGTCTATTTCCATCCATTACTATGCTAGCGCTTCCTGTTTTCGATGCGCTGCGAGTCATGAAACTACGGATATCCCAAGGCAAGAATCCGATGTCGCCAGATCGCCAACATGTACATCATCTTTTATTGGATTCAGACTATGGTGCGCTAAGAATCGATTTGATTCTTTCGCTATTAACAGTAGGATTAGTTTTTGTAGTATTAGCCATCTATGACATACCTCAAATCCTAGGTTTTATGTTCGAATTTATTGCTATGGGGCTTCTTTTGATCTTTTTCAGGTATGTGAGATATGTGAATAATGAGCACTCTGTGAATGCTGAACACCGAGGAGGCTGAGAGATTTGTAGATTGTTACATAAAGCAACCTACGATTGCTTCTTAGAATAAGCAAATCAAATTCGAATAAGCAGCTCAAGAAGAGCTTTTTAATAAAGATTAGCAAAGACCGCGGAATTCATGCTTTGATTGAATTCCAGCGGTCTTTTTTATGCCCTTCTTTATCCTGCATTCCCGCGAAATTATACCAAGGAAATCATTAACTAATTGCCTCATAAGAAAATAATATTTAACATCTTCTTATCATTGGTATATAATATATCAATGGCGTACCCTATGTCTATGAAGATTCTGCAACCTGGGATAAAGAAAAGAAGAATGCAAAACATGCTCGTCACTATATTGGCAAAATGGTCGATGATGTCTTTGTCCCTAAAAAAACCTATGAATTAGAATGTGCACTAAAAGAATCGAAAGAGAAAAAGCCAGGGCCACAAGAGAACACCCAGAGTATAAGGCAGTTCTGTGGAGCAACATACCTCTTTGACAGAATAGGAGAAAAGCTTGGAATTACCGAAGACCTTGCAAAGTGTTTCCCTGACATCTACGAGCAACTGCTTTCTATTGCCTACTATCTCATTCTCGAGGATAACAATCCCTTACGCCGTTTTCCTCGCTACTCTATGGAGAGTCTTCACGACTTCCTGTGTACTATCGAAAGATTGCAGGCAACATCAGCGATGTGACAATTATGTCATCGAACGAGCCATCGAGTGGAAGTATAAGGCAATAAAACCACGCTCTCAGAGTCTTGAGACAGGCAGTAGGCGGATGTACCTGCATCTGTATTTCGATGACCAAAAAGCAGTCGATGACAGGCTCGCCTTCAATCGCCTTCTTGATAGCTTAGAAGAAGAAGTAAAGACGGGTAGGAGAATTCCAGAACATGAGACGCTCTACCAGAAGTACTATGATATCAGTGCAACTCCTGTCCGAGGAGTTGTGATGACACCCAGAGAGGAGGCAATCGAGGCAGTAGAGAAGAACTATGGCTACTTTGCACTCATCTCGAATGATATTTAGGATCCGCTTGAAGCACTCGCACTCTATCACTCAAGGGATATATTTGAGAAGGCATTCAATAACTTAAAAGAGCGCCTGTCTATGCGAAGAACCTCAGTATCATCAGAAGAGAATCTTGAAGGCAAGCTCTTTGTGGTATTCCTTGGGCTCATCTACCTTTCCTATATCGATAAGGCAATGCATGATGCGAAGCTCTATAAGACTTATACCCTACATGACCTGCTCGATGAGCTCGATATCATCGAATGCTATGCCCATCCTGGGCATAGGCTTCAGGTAGGAGAGATCACTGCAAGCGGTAAGATGATTTTAATGTCACGCGGTAAGGAGTTTTTAACGTACGACGGTAAGATGTTTTTTATGTCTCACGGTAAGATGATTTTAATGTCACACGGTAAGATGTTTTTTATCTCGGACGGTAAGCAGTTTTTTACATGAATAAAGGTGGTCTCCAGCCTAGAATAGAAAGTCGTAATAACTTTTATTCTTTGGAAGGAGACAGCCATGAGACAGGTTCAGTTACACAAAGCTATGCTCATGCAAGAAGTCCAGCAACTAAAATCGGCTAATGTGCCGAAGATCGAGGCCTATAGGCGCCTCAATGCAGAAGCCAAGAAGATATCCTGGCCTACATTCCTCAAATACTACAATGCAGACGAGGTGCCGAGTGCAAAAAGTATAAGCGGGAACTACGAAAAACAGAAGGTCTTTGACGTCGAGCCTTTTAGAAAGGAGATTATGCGCTGTCTAGAAGCAAATAGAGACAACAAGGATCTAAAAGTAAGTAGCATCTACGACCTACTAGAAGAGCTCTATGTGGATTCAGGGTGCTATATGGCCTTGCCTGGCAGCGAACAAACACTTCGAAACTATATCCATTTTCTCAAAGCTAAGGGGATTGTAAAGCTAAAAGAGCCCTCCTTTAGAGAAATGGACTATGTAGATGAAGAAGCTATCCCCTACGGAGAACAAGCACAACTGGATTATGGCCAAGAGCGCCTAGAGGATGCTTCTATAGTTCATTTTATCGCTTTGGAGCTAAGAAGAAGCCGTTTTCTTTATGTCCAGCCTCAGGATCATCCTTTTAGTGCAGAGGAATCAGTAGCAGCTATCTACAATTTCATGGTGAGGATAGGTGGTCGCTTTAAGATGCTCGTTATAGACCAGGATCGCTGCCTTGTGTATGAACAGAAGTATGGAGAAATCACTCCTACAAGGGTATTCAAGGATTTCCTTTTAGAGCAAGAGGTGAGTCTCTATGTCTGTCGTGCTCAGGATCCCCAAACTAAAGGCCAGATTGAAGACCTTGTGAAATACGTAAAGAGTAATTACTTCAGCGCAAGGCTCAAAGATGGCCTTTCAATAGAAAAGGCTATAGCCGGTATCCCCAAATGGTGCGACAGAAAGAATAATGCAATCCGCTTACCATTCCACAGAATACCTTCCCTTAGCCTTAAGGAAGAAGCAACATACTTACGACCACTTGTTGCCTCACATTATTCTGAGCTCTCATGCCCCTACACTATCAACAGCGTCGACAAACTTGGCTATATCACCTACCTCAGTAACAAATATTCAGTTCCCAAGATCTTAAGGAACACGAAGGTAAGGACCAAGGTCTATGGAGATAGGCTCTATGTATATGAGATGGAAACTGACAGGCTTATCACGGAGCATGTCATAAGCGACCAACAGAATAGGATCATTGCGAAGGAAGAACATAAGCGCAAGG